>ERZ791641.205-NODE-205-length-67823-cov-7.636495_pt1 | contig 67823 bp, 70 predicted proteins | sample MGYA00510055_ERZ791641 | MGnify/ENA primary metagenome ERZ791641 (study PRJEB30046, sample SAMN00715226) | human gut metagenome | study: EMG produced TPA metagenomics assembly of the A metagenome-wide association study of gut microbiota in type 2... | reverse complement strand
AGTGAATATATGAAGCAGACCTCCGGTCGTTAGAAGTAAAGCAAAAATCTGACGAGCGGAGGTCATTTTTTGTTACAAAATTAGATATATAGATAAAAAACATTATGATATAATAGAACTATAAATAGAATATGATGATACAAAAGAACTATGTGAGGATTTAAGGAGGAAAGGTGTATGAAGAAAAAATACCGCTTAAAAGGCTGGGTACTGTGGAAGAAGGCTACGGTCAGGAAAGACAGGCGGCAGGAAAGCAGATACAAATTTTAAATACCGGCAATCAGACTGTTACGGTTAAAGCAGTCAGTGCCGAAGGCTATGTGGTAGGTATCCCGGAAGGCAGTATTACGATATCGGACATGACATGGAACAAGTGGCTGAATCAGATAACTTTCGGAAAGTTCTTTAATAAGACACAGAAAGTAGAGATTACGGCACACGATACCGGAACAGGCATTGCAAATATTGTCTACTATGTTGCAGAGGGTGAGCAGAGTGTAGAACAGTTAAATTCACTGCCAAACGGAAAGTGGAATTTATACGAAAAAGAATTTACGGTAGAGCCGGACGGCAGAATGGTTGTTTATGCAAAGATTACTGATAAAGCCGGAAACACAGCTATGGCAAATGTACAGGTTTATGTGCAGAAAGTCACACAGCCGCCTGTATTTATCGGAATCAGCGACGGCGGCATTTATTGTGAAAATGTAAAGTTTACGGTGGAAGATGATAATTTATAGAAAGTATTTGCAGGAGATAAACAGCTTACTGCGGATAATGGAATCTAAACGATACAGGGCAGTAATCAGCCGGTAAAGGTTACGGCAGTGGACGCCGATGGCAACCGTGTTGAGGTGACGATACAGAAAAAAGAAGATGTATCCGAAGCACAGCAGGCACAGGCAGAAGCACAGCCGGAACAGCCGCAGAGTGCGCCTGTCCAAACCGGTGACAGTACCCCTGTTACATGGCTGTTTGCCTTACTGGCATTAAGCGGAACAGGCATTATCGGTTCAAAAGCAAAGAAAAACCCCGCGGGGACTGTCAGCGATAAAATCTGACAGTCCCTGCGGGGTATTTTTGTTTCGGGGTATTTTTGTTTTTTACGGCAGTTTCTGTTCCCGGTAAGCGGACGGACTGATATGAAACAGCCGCTTAAAGGCACGGCGGTAAGAATACACACTGTTATAGCCGACATCTTCGGCAATCTGTTCAATTGTCGAGGCAGTGTCCGACAGCAAAACACAGCTTTTTTCAATACGGCATTTTTCAAGGTATTCCGCAAAACAGATACCGGCGTGTTCCTTAAAAATACTCGAAAGATAGCCTTCGGAAACTTGAAAATGCTGTGCCGTACCTGAAAGATTTAAGTTGGCGTCGGCATAGTTTTGCAGGATAAAATCGGCAGTTTCCTGAACGAGTTCCTTCTTTTTGCTCACTCTTTGCCCGGCAAGTACAGAGCTGACCGAAAGACACAGGTCATGCAGGTGTGAAAAATAATATTCAAAATCACCCTGACAGCTGATAATTTCCTGCTGGAAAGCAAATAGCTGTTCCGAAAAACCGTACTTTACCGGATTCAGACTCCAAAAGGTGGCAGTTACGGCATTATGAAGGGCAAGCATTTGCCCAGCAATCATCTGCCCGGGCGAAAAAGAGCGAAGCCGTGTATTTTCATCTTCAAGAACGGTCAGGATAAATCGAATCAAATCAATGTTGTTGGTTTTTATGCCCTTTATTAATAAATCCGCGGCAGTCTGTGGATAGAAACAGCGATCTGCATTTTCCGCAGTAAAAAACAATTGGTCAGAATACACGGTAATATCGTCATGGCTGTCCGTCAGCGAAAATGAAAGCGCGGTCAGCGCCTCTTTTTTTGCAAAGATAAATTCGGACAGGCTGACACAGGGACGGCTGATGCCCCAAAAGACTGTGCAGTTGTGCCGCTGTTTAAAATATTCATAAGACTGCTTAATATAGATGTCTGGCTCAAATTCTTCAGGATAATTAAAAAGCAGTAAAAATTCATGATTTTCCGTGCGATAGAAGAATGTTGGAAATTCTGCCAGTCCGGCGGTGTATTTTGGAATGATGGAAACCAGTGTACGCCGGTAAGAATCTGTTTCTGCTTTATATGTACCAGACAGTGAAAATGCAGCGATACAAAAAAACGGATACGGAAAGCGGAGGTGCAGTAAATCTGCGGTTTCCGGTTCCGGTGCATAACTTGTCCGTGTAAATGCTTCATGTAAAATCCCATATATTAATAACTGCTCATTCATACTACTCCATTTCTGAGCGACTTTGTCGCGTAGATGCGATGAGAAATTCGCGCAGGCGATTTCTCATCTGCAATTATGGCTATTTGTTTTCGCTCTGAAACAATATAGCCGTGCGAAAAAGTTTTGATTTAAGGCTTTTTCACACTACTCCAATTTCTTTGTTTTCACACAGAGTACATTTTGTACGATGAAAAAATGTACCCTGCACGTTCATCATAACGAAAAACAGAACTAAAAACAAGATATTTTGCAAAAAACTTTTACAAAAAATAATTGCAAAAGATACATTTTGCACAAAAATGGATTGTATCTTTGAAATGCCGGGGTGAAAGATTATGATACACATATGGGAAGATGTTGGGGAGAAAAGCGCCCACCTATGAGCAAGCTCATTCGGTTTAGACCTTTTGACCCTGATATCATGGAAAATATTTATTTGGAGGGTTAGTAATGAATCAGAAGACACAAAACCGCGCACAGCGGAGAAGGGCGAACAGGCATCACGTAAAAAGGGCAACGGCATTTGCACTGGCAGGACTGATGGCAACATCAGGCATATCCCTGCCGGCGGGAACATTTGCATATGGGGCGGAAAATAACACCCTGCTTGCATTTGCAGGCGCAGAAGGCGGTGGAAGATTTGCAACCGGCGGACGCGGATATGATGTGTATGTCGTTACAACACTGGAGGATTACGGAAAAGGTGAAACACCGGTAGAAGGGTCTTTGCGTTATGGCATCGAAGAATTTGCCAAAGATAAAGGCGGAACGATGATTGTATTTAATGTGGGTGGTACGATAGAATTAAAGCAGACACTGACCTTTAAAGAAAGAAAAAATATTACCGTAGCAGGACAGACAGCACCGGGGGATGGTATTACCCTGTCCGGCTGGGATACAAATATCAGCAATTCTGAAAATCTGATTATCCGTTATATGCGTTTCCGTCCGGGTGCGGCAAATGTACATACCGGCGGAGATTCCATGGATGCACTCTGGGGCAGGGATAATAAGACTTTTATGATCGACCACTGTTCGTTTAGCTGGAATACCGATGAAACAGTTTCAACTTACCGCGGACAGGACGGAACAGTACAGTGGTGTATCGTATCGGAAAGTCTGACTGTTTCAGGACATTCCAAAGGCCGTCACGGATATGGCGGTATTTTTGGTGGCGACAATGTATTGTTTCAGAATAACCTGATTGCGAATCATACATCGAGAAATCCAAGAATCGGCGGCGGATGCATGGGCGATCCGACAAAGGATGGAGGCAGTACGGCAACACTGCAGTTAAGCAATAATATTATTTATAACTGGGGATATAACACCTGCTATGGTGGTGGTTATGCGTATACCAATTTTATCAACAATTTCTTAAAACCGGGACAGGGAACGAGAGAACAGGTTCGGTATCAGGTCATTGATATGGGTGAAGCCACAAAACCGGGCGGATTTTATGTAAACGGCAACTACATGGACGGCAATGCTGAAATTACCGCTGACAATGCAAAAGGTTCAAAAATGTCAGGCGTGACAGAAGGAGCCAATAAAACTGTAGTTTCAGAAACACCGTATACGGCAGAAGGATTTGACAGTGCCACCGTGACAAGTGCTGCGGATTGTTATGAACCGGTGCTTGCGCAGTCGGGTGCGACCTATCCGTACCGTGATGCCATTGATGCGAGAGTTGTAGCCGAAACGCGGACAGATTCGGGAAGATATGTGAATACAGAAGATGAGGTCGGCGGCTATCCGGCAAAAGAATCTGTACGGGCTGCTTCATTTGATACAGATATGGACGGAATTCCGGATACATGGGAAACGGCACATGGCTTAAATCCGAATGATGCAAGTGATTCCAAGAAAATCAATCCGGCAACCGGATATGCTTACGTAGAAGAATATTTTAACGGACTTGTTGAAAATGTAGAGCAGTCCGGTTATACGGCACCAAATCCGGATATTACCCTTGATTTACAGGATAATGCACAGTATGATGAAGGACAGACAGTAACAGTGACAGCTGATGTAAAGGCAAACAATGGGGGAAGCATTGCAAAGGTAGAATTTTACAATGGTATACAGCTTGTCGGAACAGCAGATACCGCACCATTTACCTTTGATTATACGGGGTTGACAGACGGCACGTACAATATCACCGCTAGAGCCTATGATAATGATGGCAATCAGACCCAGTCATCTGTATCGAAGCTGCATATTAACAGCACAGCTGGCACAGGCGAGTGGACAAGCACTGATATTGGCAATCCGGGTGTAGCGGGAAATGCAAGTTTGGAAAATGGTGTGATGACAGTGAAAGGTGCCGGAAAATTAGGCGCATCAGAAGGCTGCGTATCCGGCAGTACCTATGCAGATGCCACAACCGATGATTTTCAGTATACGTATCAGCTTGTCAAAGGTGATGCAGAAATTATTACAAAACTGGATTCAGCAACAACCGTTGACAACCATGTATTTACCGGTGTGATGTTCCGTGAAAGCTTAGAGAGCGGTTCAAAGACGGCGGCACTTGGTATGTCACTGGTTAAAATCAGCAATGAAACCACATGGTCAACCTATCTTGCAAGCAGACTTGAAACAAACGGTAAAATTTCGGATATTTCTGAAACAATCGATTCGCCTGCAAATGCAGAAAAAGCGGGAATACCACTGGTAAGTGATTTGCATTTTAAGAGCGGTGCAGACTTTAACGGAACATGGTTTAAGTTGATAAGACGCGGCGATACCTTTACAGGATATGCATCTGATGACGGTGTAACGTGGACAAAGGTCGGTTCGAAGACGATTGAAATGGCACAAGACATTTATGTGGGATTTGCCGTAGATGCGAATAAAGCGGCAAACAGCCTTGAAAATTTAAGCACGGCAAAGTTTTCCAATATTGCGATTCATGAAGAATTTACAGATGTTGACTATAACCTTGAACACATTACAACAAGCGGTGCGGATTATGCGGCAGTCGGTACAGATTTTACAACGCAGCTTACGGCAGACAGCGGATATCATCTTCCGGATGCAATTGAAATTAAAGCAGGAGAAAATGTTCTCGCAAAGCAGGATTATACCTATGATGCCAAAACCGGAGATATTGTTGTAAAGGCAGACAGGCTGACATCCGGTGTAAAGCTTACAATTTCAGCACAGGCAGAAGAAGATGTTAAAATTGATTATACATTGCAGACCTACGGCGATACGGAAGATGTAACCGTGACACAGGATGCAGGCAGTATGACAATCAGACAGACTGCAGAATCTGCAAGTATGGTTGGAAATAAGGGAACGGCAGGAAAAAATGTTTCCTACATTTTATTCCCACAGTCGAAAGAAGCTGCAAAAATGACACTGAAATTAAAGGTCAATTCATTTAGCAATGGAAAATATTCCGGCGTGTATGCCGGTGCTTTCCAGCCGGACGGAGATTACCTTTATAATTCAATCGGATTCAGAGGTACAGGCGATGCAAATGCCGTATCACCGTACTGGCTGAAAGCTTCCGGCAAGGCTGGAAACGGAAGTCCGAAGCAGGCATGGACAGAAGGGGCTGTTTATACGGTAAGCATTGAAAAGAAAGCAAACAATACCTATTATGCCACATTTCAGGAGGAAGGCAGTGCAACTGTCAATGAAAAGACTTTTAAGGCTTCGGATTCTGCACTGACACCGGATGTGATGGCGCAGTTCGGACTGGCGGTTCACAGTGCGGATGTCACAGTGACGGATATGGTGCTTTCCGATATGTCAGGAAATGTACTGTATGACCAGAATAGGGATAATTCAGGTCAGGAGGAAAGCGGATATAAGCCGCAGGTATCCGGTTCAGATTTGCTAACTGTTACCGGGGCGGGTTCTGTAATGAAAGCAGAACAGTCTGCAGAAAGCGGATATATTACACAGAGTACAGGTGATGCAGGAGCCAATACAAGTTACATTTTACTGCCGGAAAATGATGCATTTGCATCCATGTCCATGACTCTTAAAATTACGGATTATTCTATTACGGGTCAGAATGCAAAAAGGACGGGTGTTTTTGTCGGTGCATTCCAGACTTCGGGTAAATATGCGTTTGCTTCATTGGGATTCAGGGGCTATGATTCATCGGTTGGAACAGATGCACTTTCGGGCTATTGGATGAAAGGCACCGGAAAAGCCGGAAACGGTTCCCCGAAGTATGAGGTGGCAGCAGATAATAAATATAACGTAACCTTTACAAGAACCGAAAATGGCTATCTTGCCGAATTTGAAAGTCTTGGTAAGCCGCTGCTTGTCGATGCTAACGGCAATAAGACGTATTCAGATAAAAAGGAATTCAAGTGGAAGGATATGACACTGACAGCAGAAGATGCCGTATCATACGGACTGGCACTGGTTGGCGCCGATGTGGAAATTACCAACTGGGTGGCAAAGGATGCTGAGGGCAACATTTTATATAATCAGAAGGATGATTATAAAGATGCCGGAACAGCACCGGCTGTTACAGGAGTAAATACACCGGTAATTTCAGAGGATCGTTCTTCCATTACGGTATCATGGAGCGGTGAGGGTGCGCAGTTAGACGGAAAGTACCGCGTAGAGGTATCACAGGATAACGGCGTAACTTATAAGGAGCTGGATACCACCGCTGAAACTTCTTACAGCTATGTACCGGAAAATTCAGGTGACTATCAGTTCAGAATTACAGGTGTCTGCGGCGGACAGGAAAGCAATTCTATGGAAACTTCGTCTGTACATTTTGTACTGCCGATGACAGCACCGTCTATTGGTGCAGAATCCGGAAATGCAGCAAATACGGTTACATGGTCTGCTGTGCCGGAAGCTGTCAGCTACAGAATTTACCGTTCAACACAGCGTGCAGAAGGCTATACAGAGATTGGAACATCAGAAAGCACGACATTTACGGATACCACTGCGGAAAATGAAGTTCCGTATTTTTATACGGTAGCGGCAGTCGGACAGGATAACGAAAGTAACCCGTCAGCGCCGGTATCCATTATGGCAACGGCAGGACACACAGGCGAATACATGTTCGGTTCGCAGGCGGCACAGATGACGGTGCTTGAAAAGTCTAATGATACGGTAACGGGAAATGAAGCTGCTTTAAAGTTTGCCTATGATGAAGCCGGAAAAGTATCGGTGTATGCAGGAAATCGGCTGCTGTCTGAAAAAGAAACGGCAGCAGGAGAAGCGGTGGATATAACGATTCCGTTACAGGACGGAAGAAATGCAGTAAAAGTTGTCTTTGAAAATACACAGGGCATAAAGACATACCGTAATTTTAACTTTGTTAAACTTTCATCATACGATATGGTTGTAGATGCTTCCGGTATCAGAACGCTTGACAGTGAGTCTGTACCGGTGTATACAACAGTGGCGGAAGCACTGGCAACAGTGCCGGCAGACAATCAGGAACAGAAAGTTATTTTTGTAAAGAACGGTACGTATTACGAAAAATTAAGCATTACATCGCCGTATATCACTTTAATTGGCGAGGATAGCGAAAAGACCGTGCTGTGTTATGATGCGGCTTCGGGAAAAACAGACCCGGTAACGGGGGCAGCATACGGAACCTCAGGCAGTGCATCGGTTTCGATTGAAGCAGCGGCACACCATACATACATGGAAAATCTGACGGTTGCGAATACCTTTGATTATCCGAATGAAACGATTGAAGGCAAGCAGGCAGTTGCAATGCTTACAAGAGCAGATCAGCTTATTTTTAACAATGTACGGCTGACCGGATGGCAGGATACCTTACAGGCAGACGGCGGCGGACGCCAGTATTTTAAGAATTGTTATATTGAAGGAAATGTAGACTGGATTTTCGGCAGTGCGCAGGCAGTATTTGACGACTGCGATATTGTCGCCAATGCGGCAGGCTATGTAACGGCGGCAAGTACTGAAAGTACAAAAACAACAGGCTATGTATTCATAAACAGCAGACTGCTTAAAAAATCAGATTCGGTGGCAGAAAATAGTGTGGCACTGGGCAGACCGTGGCGGTCAAATGCCTGTGTAACGTATGTAAAATGCTTTATGGACAGTCATATTAAGACAAAAGGCTATGATAATATGAGCGGCAATACCCACAGTGCAGCACGTTTTTATGAATATCAGTCCTACGGACCGGGCTTTGCGGTTAATACCGACAGACGACAGCTAGCCAAAGCAGAAGGAGAAGCATTGACAGTTAACGGGGTCTTTGCAAGGGAAGCAGGCGAAGGTATGGCATTTGCAGAAGGCTGGGATGCAGTAGCGGCATATGCGGCAGCCTCCGCAGATTACACAGAAAGCGGAGCAGTATCGGTAGATTTTTCGGAACTGGATAGGGCAATTCAGAATGCTGAGGGCTTAAACAGCGCCGACTATAAGGATTTCAGTGCAGTTGAATCTGCTTTAAATGCGGCAAAGGCGCTCGACAGGACAACGGCAACACAGGAAGAAGTCAGCGTACTGGCACACAGGCTGATAGAAGCTGTGGCAAATCTGGAAACAATGACCCCGGCACCAGAGCCAACACCAGACCCAGAGCCAACGCCAGACCCAACGCCAACGCCGGAACCGACACCAACACCGACACCAACACCGACCCCGACGCCTTCAGAGCCGGACAATAACCAGCCGGGAGATACGGGAGAAGCTGATGGCAGTCAGAATGGTAATGATAATCCGTCCGGCAGTGAAAACGGCGGAACCGGCGATGCAAACGGCACAGCAGAAGAAGGAAAGCAGGAAGACAACAACGGCACGTCCTCAGAAAATGATTCTTCTGAAAATGCAGCAGAAAATCAGCAGGAAAGTGTGCAGACAGCAGATAAAACACATTCCGTATGGTATCTTTTCGGTGCGGCAGTTTCAGCAATGCTGGCAGGATTTGCAGGCAGTAAGCGAAAGAAAAAGTCCGATGAAGAACTTTAAGAGTATTAAGAGCGACTTTAAAACAATAACTTAAAAAAAGATAAAAATAACAGAAATCATATACCGCGTGCGGATAGGATTTCTGTTATTTTTTTTAAAAAGATGTATGAAGTCACGGACGGCGGATATCCTATGGATAAAAAGCGCAACCAGCGCAGAAATGAAATGAGGATTTATTTCGATGCAGACAATAAATACAGATCATATCAGGACAGAATTTTCAACCAGTGCGGATGAAAATATCCGCAGTATGAAAAAACAAATCCGCATTGAGGAGAATTTTGATATTTTAACGAGAGAAATTATAATCGGTGGAAAAAAGGCAGGATTCTTTTTTATAGATGGATTTGTGCAGGAAGATATGATAGAAAAACTGATGCAGTTTTTTTATTCACTCAAACCGGAAGATTTATCGGATGTGGATTCCTTTCTTGAAAAAGGCATGCCCTATACAGAAGTCAATAAAATTACTAAGCAGAGTGATGCACTGACGGCATTTTTTTCGGGAGTAACAGTCTGCTTTATTGACGGCTTTTCAGAGTGCCTGTCCTTAGACTGCCGGACGTATCCGATGCGTAGTGTGACAGAGCCGTGGAAGGATAAAGTACTTCGTGGTTCAAGGGACGGTTTTGTGGAAACACTTGTTTTAAACGCGGCACTTCTGCGCAGAAGAATCCGCGATCCCCAATTAAGTCTGGAGCTGATGGGGGTAGGCACACGCTCGCGTTCCGACGTTGCTGTCTGCTATATGGAAGATAAAGTCGACAAAAAGCTGTTAGACAGCATAAAAAAGCGGATTCAGGCAATCCGGGTAGAAGCGTTGACGATGAATATAGAAAGTCTTGCAGAGTGTTTATATGAGCATAAATGGATTAATCCGTTTCCGAAATTTAAATATTCAGAACGTCCGGACACCGCCGCTGCTGCGGTTTTGGATGGAAATATTGTGATTATGGTAGACAATTCACCGGCGGTCATGATTGTGCCGACTTCGATTTTTGACATTATTGAAGAGGCAGACGATTATAATTTTGCACCGGTCATCGGAACGTATTTAAGAATTTCAAGATTTCTGCTGACACTGGTTACAATGCTTCTGACCCCGACATGGCTGTTACTGATTGACAATCCGCAGTGGCTGCCGGAGTGGATGATGTTTATTACAGTGTCTGATGAGATTACCGTACCGGTGTTTTTCCAGCTGTTACTGCTGGAACTCTCCATTGACGGATTAAAGCTGGCAGCTGTTAATACGCCGACCCTGCTTTCAACACCGCTCAGCGTTGTTGCCGGTATTGTGGTAGGTGAGTATGCAGTCAGCTCCGGGTGGTTTAATGCAGAATCCATGCTGTATATGGCAGTGGTTTCGGTAGGCACGTATTCGCAGGCAAGCTTTGAAATGGGATATGCAATGAAATTTATGCGGATTATTCTGCTGTGTCTGACGGCGGCATTCAACCTGGCAGGATATATTGCAGGAATCCTTTTAATAGCGGCAACGATAGCTTTTAACCGTACCATGACGGGATGCAGCTATATTTATCCGCTGATTCCGTTTGATAAAAAAATGCTGAAACGCAAGCTTTTAAGAGTCCGTCTGCCACATGGAAATGAAAAATAGGTGTGTACAGGGAAGAGATTAAGCCCGCAAAGCGGGCTTGATTATTTTCTGTGCAATTTTGTGAAAATTGTATAGCATAAAAAAACTTTTTCAAAAATAAATAGCTTTAACTTTGTAAAACACGGCAGTATCTGGAAACGCTAAAGGTAATAAAAAATGCAAAAAACAATCAATTGTAGAAAGTACATAAAAATACTTTTTGGATGTAAAAAATATGTACAAAATGCACAAATACATTTGTAAAAACTGCCGTTGACTTTTGGTTTGTAAAAAAATACAATGACTGCATTGTGCCGGCAAAGCAAAAATAAAGAGGAAAATCATTTCTCACATGAGATTTTTGCTTCGCAAAAACAAACAGGCAAAAACAAGGAGGTTTCACAAGGTGAAAGCGAAAAAGGGTTTAAAAAAAGTATTGGCATGGGGCATGAGTATTGTCTGTATGCTGGCAATGGTGCTTTCAGGCAGTCCTATGACGGCAAAAGCATCTGCTTCTACATCATGGAATTTTAAAAATACCGGTTTTAAAAATCTGGGGACAATTTCCTCTACGGTAACAGTGGATAACCTGTCACTGATTGCAACATCGTCAAAGACCATGTCTGTGATTGCAAACAGTCAGACAGTGGATGGAACAGCATATACATATGCACTGGCATTGGGCGGCAGCGGTTCGACAAGCTATCGTGCAGTCAAAGTACCGGTATCGGGAACAGACACCATTAAAGTAACCTGTATGAGTTCCGGCAGTGCGGCAAGAACACTCGTTGTGGCAGACGGTTCTGGAAATAAGCTTGGCACGATGAATGCAGGCACAACGGCTGCAACGGTTTCATATAATTATTCCGGTTCATCAGGATACGTGTACCTGTATTCCTCAAACAGCGGTATTAACATTTACAAGATTCAGGTGGACAGTTCTGCTTCATCCGGTTCTGGAAGTTCATCTTCCGGCAGTTCCACAACTGATACCAGCAACGGAACAGTCGTTACTTCATTTTCAGAACTGACGGCGGCTGTGACAAAGGCTGAAAAAGCGGGCGGCGGCATTGTCTATGTGAAGGGCAGCAGTATCAGCTGTACGGCACAGCTTGCATTAAAAGCTTCTAATGCCAATGTATCTATTATCGGTGTAAAAAACAGTGACGGTACCTATCCGGTGTTAGACTTTTCAGCATTCCGTTCAGCTTATATCGGAAAAGCAACAACGGATTCAGAAGTCGGCATCCGCATTTCGGGAAGCAATTATACAATCAAGAACCTGATTATCCAGAAAGCACCGGATAACGGCATCCAGATTAAGGGAAGCAGCGCAGGCAACAATACGATTGAAAACTGCATCGTGCGTTACAACAATGATGCCGGGGTGCAGATTACAGGTGGTGCATATAGCAATACCATGCGTTTTGTATACAGCTACAGAAATTGTGATGTCTATACACTCGGTGGCAACGCAGACGGCTTTGCGCCGAAGCTTGGCGCAGGCAAGGGAAATGTATTCTACGGCTGTTATTCATGGGAAAATTCAGATGACGGCTGGGATTCTTACGATAAGGACAGCTTAACCTACAACCTGACATATACCAACTGTGCATGCTGGAACAACGGTGACCCGACCATTTTTACCGGGGAATACGATTATAATAACGGAAATGCGCTGGATACGGATTTACTTTTAGTAGAATTAATCAGCAAGAAGGATTCTTCTTTTGCAAGCAATTACAAAAAAGGAAAGTTCTCTCTGCCAGGCGGCAGCTTTATCCGCACCACACAGGGAACTTTAAGCATTGCAAACTGGAAAAGCAAATATGACGGCAATCCAAACGGATTTAAGTTCGGTTCAGTGAATACTACAAGCAGCTGTGTAAGAACCGTAACCAACTGTTTAGCCTTTGGACACAGCAGTAAAGGCTTTGATAACAATAACAGCTCCTGCACGGCATATTTAAGCAACTGCATTTCTTATGACAACGGCTACAATTATTATATGCCGCCGTTTACACTCAAGAAATTCAGCAATATCCTCAGCTTCTCAGGAGCATCTTCTAACAAGCTGCCAAGCGGATATACGGCTTCCATACCGTCTTCCTCAAAGCAGGCACAGATTAGAAGCACAGTCAATGCAACGGTAAGCAGTATTACAACACAGTGTAAGAACAATGTAATACCGGGAGAAGTATATTTTAATATTTTCAGTTAAGTAAATAGAAATGAAGTTGGGGCGAAAGCTCCCAACGAGGATGCCGGCACAGCAAAAGGCAGAAAATAAGCGTCACGGAAAAGTTTATGTTTCCGTGACGCACTTTTACTTTATAAATGTAGTGACGGTATTTCAGTAATGCGCATTTGTAATATTCCCTTTCGTCTGATAATATGATGTAAAATTGATTTTCATATTGGAAAAGGAGAAATGCGAAAATCCATAAATTAAAGATTTTCGCATAACAGAATTGTGCCACAGGCGTCACAATTCTGAATTTATCGCAGAACTGAATAAATTCAGTCCGCGATTCTTCCGGCATTAAAATGCCTACAGAATAGGAGAATGTTATGAAATATATTGACCTGCACTGTGACACGCTCACAGAGTTAAAAGAAGGGGAAACGCTAGTCCGGAATCATAAAAATGTAGATTTAAAATCCCTGAAAAAGGGCGGGTGTGTGATTCAGTGTGCATCCATTTTTATTCCGACAGGGACGTATACGGGAGTGGACAGAAAAGAAGCCATACAGACAGAGTATGACCGTGTAGTTTCCGTTTATAAACGCGAATTAAATGCCAACCCAAAAGAACTGTACAGGGTTCTGACCCGGCGGGATATACCGGATATCCGGCAGAACGATAAAATGCAGGATTTAGGCACGGGTATACTGCTTACGATTGAGGATGGCGGCGTTATGGGCGGAGAAATGCAGAAATTATACCGTGCGTATGAAGACGGTGTACGCCTTGTAACCCTGACATGGAATCATGAAAATGAAATCGGATACCCAAACAGCACAGACCGGGATATCATGCAGAAGGGCTTAAAACCGTTTGGATTTGAAGTGCTTGAAGAAATGAACCGGCTCGGCATGGTAATTGATGTATCGCATTTATCGGACGGCGGATTTTTAAATGTGGCAGAGTTTGCAAAAAAGACAGGCATGCCGTTTGTAGCATCCCATTCCAATGCACGCGCCATAACGGCGCACCCACGCAATCTGCCTGATATGTATATAAGGAAGCTTTCGGAAGCGGGCGGCGTTATGGGCTTGAATTTTGCATCGCATTTTCTTTCGGATACACAGCCGCCGGACGGTGAAAGCTGTATCTGCGATATGGTTACACACATTCTGCATATCCGCAAAATTGCAGGCAGTGAGGTGCTGGCAATCGGTTCGGATTTTGACGGGGTGGAGAGCCGGATGGAAATTGACAGTCCTGCCAAAATGGTCATGCTGTATGAAACACTTCATCAGACAGGGCTTTCGGAGGATGAACTGGAGAAAATATTTTACAAAAATGCACAAAGAGTATTGACCGCTGTTTTACGATAATCCCGGTTTTATAATTTTTTTTATTTTTTTCCGCTAAATTAATAATTATCCCGGCAGATTTATGGTATGATTATATATATGTGGTATTGGGGTTAGAAGTCCCCAAACGATGATTTTTACGGATTATGTGCTAGAACGAAGATTGGAAAGTGGATGGTCATGAGTAGAGTAATTGGAATTGACTTAGGGACAACAAATAGCTGCGTTGCAGTGCTGGAGGGCGATGTGCCGACAGTAATTGCCAATAAGGAAGGATACCGGACAACACCGTCTATTGTGGCTTTTGCAAAAGACAAGACGATGCTTGTGGGAGATCCGGCAAGAAGGCAGGCGGCTGTCAATGCAGAGCGGACAATTTTTTCCATTAAACGTCATATGGGATCGGATTACAGAAAAAAGATTGACGGAAAAGCATATTCGCCGCAGGAAATATCTGCTTTTATTTTAATGAAGCTGAAAAAAGACGCAGAAGATTTTCTGGGGGATACGGTCACAGATGCCGTGATTACCGTACCGGCGTATTTTAACGATGCACAGCGGCAGGCGACTAAAGATGCGGGACGGATTGCTGGGTTAAATGTACTGCGTATCATCAATGAGCCGACTTCTGCAGCATTGGCATATGGTCTTGACAACGGACAGGCACAGAAAATTCTTGTCTATGATCTGGGCGGCGGCACATTCGATGTGTCCATTATTGAAATCGGCGACCATGTGATTGAAGTACTTGCAACGTCCGGTGACAATCATCTGGGCGGTGATGATTTTGATGAGCGCATTGTGCAGTATCTTGTGGAGCAGTTTAAAAAGACGGAGGGAATTAACCTGTCTAAGGATACGGCAGCACTTCAGCGGTTAAAAGAAGAAGCGGAAAAAGCGAAAAAGGAGCTGTCATCCTGTATGACAACGAATATTAACCTGCCGTTTCTTGCGATGGCAAAAGACGGACCACATCATATGGATATCCAGCTTTCCCGCAGTAAATTTGAAGAACTGACCAAAGATTTGATTGAGCGGACAGTGATTCCGGTTGAAAATGCAATCCACGATGCAGGGCTTACAAAGTCACAGATTGATATGGTATTGCTGGTAGGCGGTTCAACAAGAATCCCGGCAGTGCAGGATAAAGTGCGGACCTTGATGGGCAAAGAGCCTTCAAGAAATGTTAATCCGGACGAATGTGTGGCAATCGGTGCGGCAGTCCAGGCAGGAAAGCTGGGCGGACAGCTTATGGCGGGTTCTGCGGCATCTGAGATGATTTTAATGGATGTAACGCCGCTGTCGCTTTCAATTGAAACGGTAGGCGGTGTGTCAAGCCGTCTGATTGAGCGCAATACAACGATTCCTACAAGACACAGCCAGATATTTACGACTGCGGGCAATTTTCAGACAAGTGTAGATATCAAAGTGTTTCAAGGTGAGAGAAAATTTACAAGGGATAATAAACTGCTGGGGAATTTCCGCCTTTCGGGTATTAAGCGGGCGATGGCGGGTACACCGCAGATTGAAGTGACCTTTGATATTGATGCCAACGGCATTGTCAATGTATCGGCAAAGGATTTAGGCACGGGTCATGAACAGTCCATTACGATTACGTCCAGCTCCAATTTGTCCGAGGAGGAGATTGAGCGCGCAAAATGGGAAGCCCAGATGTACGGAAGACAGGATGAAGCAAAGACACAGCTGCTTGCGGTACGTCAGGAGGCAGTGCAGTTTGCAGGACAGGCGCAGGCAGAATTGGACAGCCATAAAAAAGAGTGGGAACGCAGTAAGAAAAAGGCGGTTAAAGAAATCCTCGGTAAGCTGAAACGTACTTTATATAAAGTGCCGCCGGAAAAGATTACGGCGGATTCTGCCGCAGTTATCCGTGATTTGCAGGAAGAGCTGCAGCGGGCATTAAACAGCTAGGACATTCCTGCACGTTCTAAAAATCTATAAAAATGCAGAACCGGGACAAAACAGACAGTTGAAAACATAACCTTGTATATGGTATGATGAAGTGTCAGATAGAAAGTGGAAATGCCGCATTGTGTGGCGGAATGGAGAGAAAATGGCTGGTTCTACATATGGAAACAGATTTAAGATTATGACATGGGGCGAATCTCATGGAGAAGCGTTAGGCGTTGTAGTGGACGGCTGCCCGGCGGGTTTAGAGCTTTGTGAGGAAGATATCCAGAAACTTCTTGATCGAAGAAAACCGGGACAGTCTAAATTTACGACACCCCGCAAAGAAGCTGATAAAGTAAAGATTCTGTCGGGCGTTTTTGAAGGGAAAACGACAGGAACACCGATATCCATGGTAGTATTTAATACCAATCAGCGCTCAGGCGATTATTCGGAGATTGCAGGATACTACAGACCGGGACATGCCGATTATACATTTGATGCAAAATATGGATTCAGGGATTACCGTGGCGGCGGAAGAAGTTCCGCAAGAGAAACGATTGGCAGGGTCGCAGCGGGTGCGATTGCGTTAAAAATATTGGAAAGCCTTGGTATTAACCTGCATGCTTATGCCAAAGAAATCGGCGGAATTGCGATTGACTATGAAAAGTTTGATCTGCAGGCAGCACGCGAAAATGCATTTACAATGCCGGATAAGGAAGCGGCAGCAAAGGTTGAAGTATATGCCACGCAAAAGATACAGGAGGGCGATTCAATCGGCGGTATCATTGAGTGTGTGGTTGAGGGCATGATGCCGGGAATCGGTGAACCGGTATTTGACAAGCTGGACGCTTCTCTTGGAAAAGCAATGCTTTCAATCGGTGCGGTTAAAGGCTTTGAAATCGGAAGTGGCTTTGAAGCGGCAAAGATGACCGGCAGCGAAAATAATGACAGCTTTGTCCTGAAGGACGGAAAACTTACAAAAAAAACCAACCACGCAGGCGGCGTTTTAGGCGGCATGAGTGACGGCAGCAACATTGTATTCCGTGCGGCGGTTAAACCGACACCGTCTATTTCGGCAGTGCAGGATACGGTCAATAAAGACGGTGAAAATATTGAAATTTCCATTAAGGGCAGACATGACCCGATGATTGTGCCGCGTGCCGTAGTCGTTGTGGAAGCAATGACGGCGCTGACACTCGTGGATCTGATTTTTGAAAATATGACGGCAAGATTGGATGGAATCTGTGCCTTTTATAATAGAAGCAAGTAAGAAAGAGGAAAGAGATGTATCGTTTATTAAAAACAGACGGGCGTGCAAAACGCGGTGAATTACAGACCGTGCATGGAACAATCCAGACACCTGTATTTATGAATGTCGGAACAGTAGCAGCCATTAAGGGTGCCGTATCGACAATGGATTTAAAGGAAATCGGAACACAGGTGGAATTGTCAAACACATATCATCTGCATGTACGTACCGGGGACAAACTGATTAAGGAGATGGGCGGTCTGCATAAGTTTATGAACTGGGACAGACCGATTCTGACCGATTCGGGTGGGTTTCAGGTGTTCTCCCTTGCAGGGCTTAGAAAGATTAAAGAAGAAGGCGTAACTTTCCAGTCCCACATTGATGGCAGAAAGATTTTTATGGGTCCGGAAGAAAGTATGCAGATTCAGTCTAACTTAGGTTCTACAATTGCCATGGCATTTGATGAATGTGCACCGGCGAAGGCAGAACGCGATTATGTGGAAAAGTCTGTTGCCCGTACAACGCGCTGGCTGGCACGCTGTAAAAAAGAAATGCAACGCTTGAATTCCCTGCCGGATACCGTTAATCCAAACCAGCTTTTATTTGGTATCAATCAGGGTGCAGTTTATGCAGATATCCGTATTGATCATGCAAAACGTATTTCGGAACTGGATTTGCCGGGCTATGCAGTCGGCGGACTTGCAGTCGGTGAAACCCATGAAGAAATGTACCACATACTCGATGAAACCGTTCCGTATCTGCCGCAGGCCAAGCCTACTTATCTGATGGGTGTCGGTACACCGGCAAATATTCTGGAAGCGGTAGACAGAGGGATTGACTTCTTTGATTGTGTATATCCGTCCAGAAACGGAAGACACGGGCATGTGTATACAAAGTTTGGTAAAATCAATCTTTTTAACGCACAGTACGAAAAGGACGACAGACCGATTGAAGAAGGTTGTCAGTGTCCGGTCTGTAAAAACTATACGAGAGCATATGTACGCCATCTTTTAAAGGCAAAAGAAATGCTTGGTATGCGTTTCTGTGTACTGCATAATCTGTACTTCTACAATCATTTAATGGAAGATATCCGGGGAGCGATTGAAGAAGGAAGATACAGTGTCTTTAAGAAAGAACGTCTGGAAATGTTAAAGACCTATGACAAAAAGTAAAAAATTATAAACAAAATGTTTTTTAGTGGACAGAAAGAATAAATTCCGCTATTATAGAGTGTATGTGTCAGGGACACGTATGTTATTACATTTGAAAGTATATTTTAGGAGGCAAATTAAAATGGGTTCAATCGGAATTATCGTTATTTATGTCGTTGCATTAGGACTGATGATGTATTTTCTTGCAATCAAGCCACAGAAGAAACAGCAGAAGGCACAGCAGCAGTTAATGGATTCAATCGAAATCGGCGATTATGTATTAACAACAAGCGGTTTCTACGGCGTAATTATGGATATTACAGATGATGATGTTATTGTAGAATTCGGTAACAACAAAAACTGCCGTATCTCCATGCAGAAGAAAGCCATTGCACAGGTAGAAAAGGCAAAGAGTTCGGAAGAATAAGTACCAAAAGCCGGGATAGAAAGTGAAAACTTCTATTCCGGCTTTTTTGTGTAATAGGAAATTCCGATAGAATTCCCTATTACACAAAAGGCACTACGTGCCGATGATGCGCACTCGCGCGAAGATGTCTTTTTTATATTATAAATGTATTGAATAATATGAAAAGATAAGCTATTATATATATAATTAATTATAAAAAGAATGAGTGTGAGGCTTTTATGAAAAAAGAGGAAATGGAAACAACGCTTGAATTGGCAGAAAGATATCGCAATGCAATAGATGATACGCAGGAAATAGGACTGGCAGAGAATGTAATGATACAGACGATATCAATGCAGCTTTCTTTTAATACGATTATGAATGGTCTGGAAAAAGGAGATTATATTATTCCGGGATTCCAAAGGGTATACCGCTGGAGTGAAAAACAGGCACAGGAGCTGGCAGTATCTTTAGTTCGGGGAATGCCGATTCCTCCGATTTATTGTTATAGAAATGAAGAGCAGCAGCTTGTGATTCTGGATGGGCAGCAGCGCATATTGAGCTTGTATTTTTATTATATTGGGAAATTTATTAAAGCTAAGAAAAATGCCTTCATTAATATGAAAGAAGCCACAAATGGTAAAATGGGATTTAAAGAGTATTTAGAAAGCTGTCATCTGGTGGATAAGACATATGTTATGGAATATACAGATGAAGAAGGAAATGAACGGCAGATAGATATAACATATAAAAAGTTAAATGAAAGATTACAGCGGAAAATAGATTATGTACCGATTACGTTTGTTCAAATAAATGTTGACAGTGATGAATACCGGGAAAAAACACTGCATAAAATTTTTGCAAATCTTAATACGGGTGGTACGCCTTTATCTTCACAGGAACTCAGAAATGGAATATATAATTGCAGATTTTATGAAATGCTGTATCAGATAAATGAAGAATCAGCAAAATGGAGAGAATTGTATAGCGGAAATTCCGGTGCAAGTGTGAACAAAGAGAGCAAGGATGTAGAATTGCTGTTGGAAATGTGTGCATTTTTTTATTATGTGAAAGGCGAGAATAATGATTTTGTCCTGACACAATACAAAGGGAAAAAATGGGAACTGCTGGACGACTTTTCAAGTGTAGCAAGGGAATTTGATGAACAGACAATAGAAGACTATAGAGAAAAATTAGTTTCTTTTTTTGATTCGGTTGAAAATGTCAGCGGTAAGAATAAAGGTTCATTATTGACAAGTCTGTTTGTGGCATGGAACCGTCTGGAGAAAAAAACATTTATTTCAAAGAAGAAATGTGAAGAAATCGTTAAAGATGAAAGATATAGTGAAACAATTATAAGTGGAACAGCCAGAAAGGGAAATATAGAACAGCGTATAAGGAGTATCTATGAAAAAATATCAAGTAATGATTGATGAAATTGCAGCATCTGTTAGTGAATTGCTACAAAAACAGGAAAATTATATTTTGATAGGTGATAATTCTTCAGGAAAATCAGAAGTTTTAAAAAAAATAATACAGGAGTATAGTGATCCGGCAATCTATTTTATAGATTCTGTAAATCGTACATTTGATATAAAAAAGATTGAATTGAATAGAAGTATTAATGAAAATATTTTAGAAGGTTCAAAACAGGTTGTTTTAACAAGAATATCTGCAGAGTATTTTAATTTGCAGGAATCATTTAGTGTAACCGGAGCGATTGAGATGTTATTTGCAAGGTATGCAGAGTGCATCGGGAAAATGTTTCGGGAATTTTTTGGAAAGAAATTGGAGATAAAAAGAGAAACGATAGAAGTTGTACCGTATAATGCGGCATATGTTGATAATGCAGAGATGCAGCTTTCAAGCGGATATCAGGCAGTGATTCGTTTATTCTGCGAGCTTTGTTATTTTAATGATGTTATGCAAAGCAGGAATTGGACACAGGGGGTAGTTGTAATAGACGAAATTGATGAGTATTTATCGCCTAAAAATAGTGCGGAAATATTAAATTATATACAAAGGAAATTTCCTCAATGTTGTTTTTTAGTAACAACGCATTCCCTTGAACTGGTTAAAAATACACAAAATACATCGTTAATAATTCTGGGTGGAACGGAATATGAAATGTATTCAAAGGAGCAGTTAAAAGATACTGCAATAGTAGAGAATATTTTTGAATCATTATTTTTTGAGGAGAGGAAAATACATCATTCAAATGAAGATGAAACGGATAAAACATTAAGAAAATTATTAAACTTTAAAATTGCAGATTCTTGGAATGAAAATGCACAAAAGCAGCTTGACGAAGTGAAAAAGATGAAGCTGTCACCACATCAGAAGGTTTTGCTCAAACAGGTAGAGGAGTGGTAATAAATATATGGAGGATTTTTTTAAAATAGATATACCGGTATTTTCACCGCAATATGATGAAAATACCAGATATGGCTGGAGCAGATATAAAGATAATTTATGGGAACTGCTAAGTACAACAACGGGTGGATATTGCATGTATTGTTATGATTCTATTTGTGTAAATGGGCACAAAAGAGGAGAAATAGAACATGGAATAGAAAAAATAAATGATGAAAAATCACTGTCGGATTGTATTCCCAATTTAGGAATTGCATGTAAGAACTGCAATGGAAAATATAAAAGAAGGGGAGAAGCGGCAAGAAAATTACCTAGGGAATCTATAAATACATTTCAACAGGCTCACTGTAAGAAATATGATTGCAAGAAAATGTGTAATCATTATGAAAAATTAAGGCGGGAATATATCAGTCAGGGGAAGATTATTTTACAGCCGTTTACGGTAAAACTAGATGATAAGGGACATGTGCTGGCACTCCAATATGACCTTTTAAAGGGAAAATATGTACCGAGTGATAAATACGGGCAATATACAGAGAATGAATTAGCGGTCATATACGGACATATTCAATTATTTGATTTAAATGGACCGGATAGAATTAACTATGATATAGGGGCATATTGTAAAAATGTTATTGATAATCATTCTATTATGATTGGAGTAAAATATAGCAATCTGGTTGTGGACTTATTTCGTGAAAAATTAAAAAAGATGCAGATTGAGGAAGCCGTAAAAATCTGTCAGATTGTATATATGACAGGATGTTTAAATTTAGCAACATAAAAAGTATTAAAACTAAAGCGGTAAATATAAAAGTATTACATATTGAAAAATACATAAAAATACGTTATGATAATAAACAATAACCTTTTTCATACATAAATATGAAAGTGGAGAAGTATTCAGGGGCGGCAGGTACGGGTAGAACCCGCCAGATTCCTGTAAGAAAAGAGAAAGACAGGTGGTAGTAGCATGGATTGTAAAATAACATTAATTCCGGGAGACGGAATCGGACCGGAAATCGTAAGAGAGGCCGTAAAGGTATTAGATGCTGTGGGAAAGAAGTATGAGCATCATTTTACCTATGAAAAGATTTTAATGGGCGGTTGTTCCATTGATGCATACGGTGTGCCACTTACAGATGAGGCAATTGCTGTAGCAAAGGCATCCGATGCCGTATTACTGGGGGCAGTTGGCGGCAATGTCGGCAACTCCAAGTGGTATGACGTTGCTCCGAATTTAAGACCGGAGGCAGGACTGTTAAAGATTCGTAAGGAACTGGAATTGTTTGCCAATATTCGTCCTGCATATTTATACAATGAATTAAAAGATGCGTGTCCGTTAAAGCAGGAAGTAATCGGGGACGGATTTGACATGGTTATCATGAGAGAATTAACCGGCGGACTGTATTTTGGTGAACGACACACAGAAGAAGTAAACGGTGTCGTAACAGCAACCGATACGCTCACTTATAATGAAGAAGAAATCAGAAGAATTGCCATTAAAGGCTTTGAAATTGCCATGAAGCGCAGAAAGAAGCTGACAAGCGTGGATAAGGCAAATGTTCTTGATTCTTCAAGACTTTGGAGAAAGGTCGTAAAGGAAGTTGCAAAGGATTATCCGGAAGTTGAAGTAAGCGATATGCTTGTAGACAACTGTGCAATGCAGCTGGTTATGAATCCGGGACAGTTTGATGTGATTTTAACAGAAAATATGTTTGGTGATATTTTATCCGATGAAGCCAGCATGATTACCGGTTCAATCGGTATGTTATCCAGTGCCAGCTTAGGAAAGACAAAACTCGGCTTATATGAACCAAGCCACGGTTCTGCACCGGATATTGCAGGCAAAGACATTGCCAATCCGATTGCCACCATTTTAAGTGCGGCAATGATGCTTCGCTACTCACTGGATTTAGACAAGGAAGCTGATGCCATCGAAGCGGCAGTAGCACAGGTATTAAAGGAAGGCTACAGAACAGTGGACATTATGGCAGACGGCATGCAGCAGTGCTCAACAACAAGGATGGGCGATTTAATCGCAGAACGTGTTTAAGATACGGATATAAAAATGTAAAATCTGTTATGAAGCCGGAATCCCGTTTGTGCAGATACAGCGGGATTTCAGGCTTTCATGTTTAGAATAAAAAGAAAAGAAACGGAGAACAGTCATGAAAAGTGATAACGTAAAAAAAGGAATGCAGCAGGCACCACACCGCTCGCTGTTTAACGCATTAGGGTTTACAAAGGAAGAAATGGACAAGCCGCTCGTTGGTATTGTAAGTTCTTACAATGAAATTGTACCGGGACATATGAATCTGGATAAGATTGTAAATGCCGTAAAATTAGGTGTTGCAGAAGCGGGCGGCGTACCGGTTGTATTTCCGGCAATTGCAGTCTGTGACGGTATTGCAATGGGCCATATCGGTATGAAGTATTCTCTTGTAACAAGAGATCTGATTGCGGATTCCACGGAATGTATGGCACTGGCACATCAGTTTGATGCACTTGTTATGGTGCCAAACTGCGATAAGAATGTACCGGGACTTTTAATGGCAGCAGCAAGAGTGAATGTGCCGACTGTATTTGTCAGCGGCGGTCCGATGCTTGCAGGTCATGTAAAGGGCAAAAAGAGAAGTCTTTCATCCATGTTTGAAGCAGTTGGTTCTTATGCAGCCGGTTCAATGACAGAAGACGATGTACGTGAATTTGAAGAAAAAGTATGTCCGACCTGCGGTTCATGCTCCGGTATGTATACGGCAAACTCCATGAACTGTCTGACAGAAGCACTGGGTATGGGACTTCGCGGTAACGGAACAATTCCAGCTGTTTATTCTGAAAGAATCAAGCTGGCAAAGCACGCAGGCATGGCAGTTATGGAAATGTACCGCAAGAATATCCGTCCAAGAGATATTATGACAAAAGAAGCAATCATGAATGCGCTGACAGTCGATATGGCATTAGGCTGTTCTACCAACAGTATGTTACATCTTCCTGCCATTGCACATGAAATCGGCTTTGATTTTGATATTAAATTTGCAAATCCAATCAGCGAAAAGACACCGAACCTGTGCCATTTAGCACCGGCAGGTCCTACTTATATGGAAGATTTAAATGAAGCGGGCGGCGTATATGCGGTTATGAAGGAATTGGCTGATGCAGGACTTCTGAATACTGACTGCATGACCGTAACAGGAAAGACGGTCGGAGAAAATATTAAAAATGCAGTAAACTTAAATCCGGAAGTCATAAGACCGTTAGATAACCCATATAGTAAGACAGGCGGACTTGCGGTATTGAGCGGAAATCTTGCACCGGACGGCAGTGTTGTAAAGCGTTCAGCCGTTGTAGATGAAATGATGGTTCATGAAGGTCCGGCAAGAGTCTTTGACTGTGAAGAAGATGCGATTGCGGCAATTAAGGGCGGCAGGATTGTAGCAGGCGATGTCGTTGTAATCCGCTATGAAGGACCAAAGGGTGGTCCGGGTATGAGAGAAATGTTAAATCCGACTTCTGCAATTGCAGGCATGGGCTTAGGATCAAGTGTTGCACTGATTACAGACGGACGTTTCTCCGGTGCAAGCCGCGGTGCTTCTATCGGACACGTTTCACCGGAAGCAGCAGTCGGCGGACCGATTGCACTCGTAGAAGAAGGCGATATCATTAAGATTAACATTCCGGCATTAACACTGGAACTGGCAGTATCTGATGAAGAACTTGCAGCAAGAAAGGCAAAATGGCAGCCACGTGAACCAAAGGTTACAACAGGCTACTTAAAGAGATATGCTTCCTTAGTAACATCAGGAAACAGAGGGGCTGTTCTGCAGGTACCGGAAAACGAACAGTAACAAAAAGGTCAGTGGGTACCGGTATGAAAAATAGAATATAAAGGAAGGAAAGATACATGAAGTTAAATGGCTCAGAAATCATTGTAGAATGTTTAAAAGAACAAAATGTGGATACAATTTTTGGTTATCCGGGCGGCGCAATTCTGAATGTATACGATGCGTTATACAAACATTCAGATGAGATTACACATATTCTGACATCTCATGAACAGGGTGCTTCCCATGCAGCAGACGGTTATGCAAGAGCAACGGGAAAGGTTGGCGTATGTTTTGCAACATCCGGTCCGGGTGCGACAAATCTCGTAACGGGAATTGCCACAGCATATATGGATTCGATTCCGGTTGTTGCAATTACCTGTAATGTAACCGTTCCACTGTTAGGTAAGGACAGCTTTCAGGAAATCGATATTGCAGGTGTGACAATGCCGATTACAAAGCATAACTTTATTGTTAAAGACGTAACAAAACTGGCAGACGTTATCCGTGCGGCGTTCCGGATTGCAAAGGAAGGCAGACCGGGTCCTGTTTTAATTGATGTAACAAAGGATGTAACGGCAGCAGAATGTGATTATATCAAGGAAACACCGAAGACAATTGAACGTCAGACAGATACGATTAAAGAAGAAGATGTGGAACGTGCCGTTGAAATGATTAAGGCATCAAAGCGTCCATACGTTTTTGTCGGCGGTGGTGTCATTGCTTCGGATGCTTCTGATGAACTGGCGAGATTTGTAAAGAAGATTGATGCGCCGGTTGCAGATTCCCTGATGGGCAAAGGCGCATTTGACGGAACAGACCCGCATTATACAGGGATGCTTGGTATGCATGGTACAAAGACGTCTAACTTCGGAGTATCCGAATGTGACCTGCTGATTGCCATTGGTGCGAGATTCTCAGACCGTGTAACCGGTAATGCAAATAAATTTGCAAAAAATGCAAAGATTCTTCACTTTGATATCGATGCAGCAGAGATTAATAAGAATATCCATTCTGATGCAAGCGTTGTCGGTGATGCCCTTGAAATCTTAAAACGTGTCAATGCAAAGTTAGAACAGCAGGACAGACATGAGTGGCTGGAACATATCCACGATTATGAGAAACAGTATCCGATGGCATATCGTAAGGACTGCTTAAACGGACCACTCATTATGGAAAAAATTTATGAGCTGACAAAGGGTGAAGCGATTATTTCAACTGATGTCGGACAGCATCAGATGTGGGCAGCACAGCATTACAAATATAAAAAGCCAAGAACGCTGCTTACATCAGGCGGTCTTGGTACAATGGGCTACGGACTTGGTGCGGCAATTGGAGCCAAGGTAGGCTGCAAGGATAAAACAGTCATCAACATTGCAGGTGATGGCTGCTTCAGAATGAATATGAACGAAGTGGCAACAGCAACCCGTTATAACATTCCGGTCATCGAGATTATTTTCAATAACCATGTACTCGGTATGGTACGCCAGTGGCAGGATTTATTCTACGGAAAACGCTATTCGGCAACTGTTCTGGATGATTGTGTGGATTTTGTCAAAGTGTCGGAAGGCATGGGGGCAAAGGGCTACCGTGTTCAGACAATTGAGGAATTTGAAGCAGCATTAAAGGATGCAATGGCATTAAATATTCCGTGTGTCATCGACTGTCTTATTGACAGAGAAGATAAAGTATTCCCGATGGTTTCACCGGGTGCGGCAATTTCAGAAGCATTTGACAGAAAAGATTTAGACAGAATGAACTCAGAAAAATAAAGAATTGAGTTGACAGGAACACTTTAATGGAATAAAATGTCAGATAATAGTTTTAAAACTTGTAGGAGGAAAGAAAAGTGGCAAGAGTTTATAATTTTAGTGCAGGTCCGGCAGTATTACCGGAGGAAGTATTGAAGGAAGCAGCAGATGAAATGCTGGATTATCAGGGTTCAGGACAGTCTGTTATGGAGATGAGCCATCGTTCTAAAGTATACGATAACATCATCAAAGAAGCAGAAGCAGATTTAAGAGAACTGATGAATATCCCGGATAATTATAAGGTATTATTCTTACAGGGCGGTGCATCCCAGTTCTTCGCAGAAGTTCCGATGAACCTTATGAAGAATAAGAAAGCAGCTTACATTATCACAGGACAGTGGGCAAAGAAAGCTTACAAAGAAGCTCAGATTTACGGTGAAGCCGTTGCAGTTGCTTCATCTGAGGATAAGACATTCTCGTACATACCGGATTGTTCGGATCTGGATATTCCGGAAGATGCCGATTATGTTTACATCTGTGAAAACAATACAATTTATGGTACAAAATTCAAGACTCTTCCAAACACAAAGGGACATCTGCTTGTATCGGATGTTTCATCCTGTTTCTTATCAGAACCGATTGATGTAACAAAGTATGGCGTTGTATACGGCGGCGTTCAGAAGAACATCGGACCGGCTGGTGTCGTTATTGCCATTATCAGAGAAGACCTGATTACAGATGACGTATTACCGGGAACACCGACAATGTTAAAGTGGAAGACACAGGCAGATGCAGATTCTCTTTATAATACACCTCCTTGCTATAACATTTATATCTGCGGTAAGGTATTTAAGTGGATTAAGAAGATGGGCGGTTTAAGCGCCATGAAGGAACATAACGAAAAGAAAGCAAAGATTCTTTATGATTTCCTTGACGAGAGTAAGTTATTTAAGGGAACTGTTGTAAAGGAAGACCGTTCTTTGATGAATGTTCCTTTTGTAACCGGTGACAAGGAACTGGATGCAAAATTTGTTGAAGAAGCAGCAAAAGCAGGCTTTGTAAACTTAAAGGGACATAGAACCGTCGGTGGTATGAGAGCATCTATTTATAATGCAATGCCAATCGAAGGGGTAGAAAAACTGGTTGAGTTTATGAAGAAGTTTGAAAAGGAGAATACAAAATAATGGTAAACGTACATTGCTTAAATAATATTGCCTCTGTAGGTCTTGACCTTTTTTCAGATGACTACAATATGGAGAGTTCTTATGAAGATGCACAGGCAGTTCTTGTAAGAAGTGCCAAAATGCATGATATGGAATTAAATGATCATTTACTTGCAATTGCAAGAGCCGGTGCAGGAGTCAATAATATTCCACTTGATAAATGTGCAGAAGCCGGTATTGTTGTATTTAATACACCAGGGGCGAATGCCAATGCCGTAAAAGAACAGGTGCTAGCAGCAATGCTGTTAGCTTCCCGTGATTTAATCGGCGGTAATCAGTGGGTTGCTGAAAATAAAGACAATGCAGATATTGCAAAAGCAACCGAAAAGGCAAAGAAAGCTTTTGCAGGACAGGAATTAAAGGGTAAGAAGCTTGGCGTTATCGGTCTTGGCGCAATCGGACAGCTTGTTGCCAATGCAGCCATTGCACTGGGTATGGATGTTTACGGTTATGATCCGTATCTTTCAGTCAATGCTGCTTGGAATCTTTCAAGCAAGGTTACGCATATTGTCAATGTAGAAGACATTTATAAAGAATGTAATTATATTACCATTCATGTTCCGGCATTAGACAGTACAAAGGGGATGATTAACAAAGCTGCATTTGATTTAATGCAGGATGGTACAATTATCGTCAACTGTGCAAGAGATGTTCTTGTCGATGAAACAGCAATCGGTGAGGCTTTAAAGTCCGGCAGGGTAAAGAAGTATGTAACAGACTTCCCGAATCCGACAACTGCCGGAATGGAAGGTGCAATTGTACTTCCACACCTTGGGGCTTCTACCGCAGAAGCAGAAGATAACTGTGCAGTGATGGCAGTCAAGGAATTGAGAAATTACATTGAAAACGGTAATATTATAAATTCTGTAAATTATCCTGCCTGTGATATGGGTGTCTGCACGACTACAGGACGAATTGCAGTCTGCCACAAAAATGTTCCGGCTGTTATCAGCAAGATTACAACGATTCTTGGCGATGCAGGTGTAAACATTGATGAAATGGCAAATAAGTCCAGAGGCGATTATGCATATTCTTTATTTGACGTTGACAAGAATGTAGATGACAGTGTGATTGATAAACTGGCTTCTATTGAAGGTATCATCAAAGTCAGAGTCGTAAAATAATAAATTCAGAGCTGTTTTCCGGAATTGGAGGAGAACAGCTCTTTTTTTGCTTTGATTTTAGAAATGTTTGTTTACTTAAACAAATGGGTACGGTATAATAATAAAAAAATACAAATGTGATAGTGGAGGAGTAAAATGAACAGCGGGATCAATCCAAAAGAAAATGATTATGAACTGGCTAAAGCGAATGCAGTTGCTATGAACTGCCATTGTCTGGTATGCAGTATTATGTCGGTGGCATATTTTGTGGAGTTTTTAAAGGGTGACAGGACACTGTTATATGTACTTGTAACAATTATTCTGGCAATGGCGCCGGTAGCAGGAGAATTTATTTCCTATAAAAAGATGCATGATACAAAGATGATTAAGCATTTCGTAGGAATTGGCTATGCAATTTTATATACATTTGTAATGTTTACAACCAATAATCACTTTACGTTTGTATATGTTATTCCAATGCTGATTGCCATTACGGTATACAATGATTTTAAGTATTCGCTGCCGATTGAAGTCGGTATGGTGATTGTCAATGTCGTACAGCTGGTAATGTTTTTCCAGAAGGGCATTTACACCAAAGCAGATATGGCATCTGTGGGAATCCAGTTTTTTGTTATTGTATTGATTTGCGGTATCCAGTTGTATACTTCTATGGTTACAGAAAGACTGAATCAGTGGAAACTTGCAGAGATAAAGGCAGAGCATGAAAAGACGGAAGAACTGCTGATGCGGATTATGGATACCTCCGATAAGATGACACAGCAGATTGCAGAAAGTGCACAAAAGACGGCATCGCTTGGTGAAAGCATGCAGGCAATGAAAGAATCCATGGAAGAAGTCAATTCCGGGTCTAACGATACGGCAGAAGCAGTGCAGAGCCAGTTAAACCAGACCGAAGAAATTCAGGCAATGGTAGAGCAGGTTGAAAAAGGTACAGAGAATATCATTGACAGTATGAATCAGAATAAAGAAGCCATTGCGCAGGGAAATGCAAATGTCGGTATTCTTGTAAAACAGGCAGAAGAAACGGTTGAATCCGGCAAAAAGGTGACAGAAGAACTTTCACAGCTGGATACATATATGAGCCAGATGAATTCAATTCTGGATATTATTAACAGTATTACGTCACAGACAAGTCTTCTGGCGTTAAATGCAAGCATTGAAGCGGCGAGAGCCGGAGATGCGGGACGTGGTTTTGCAGTTGTTGCTTCCGAGATTTCACAAATGGCACAGCAGACGAAAGATTCCACGGTACAGATTTCGCAGCTGATTGAAAATGTATCCAATGCCATTCAAATGGTGGTTGAGGTCAGCAGCAGTATGATTTCAATGATTGAAAGCCAGAATGAAACCACTGAAAAGACAGCAGAAAGCTTTACGGTTATTGAAAAGAATTCGGACAATGTATACGGACATTCTAATGAACTGGCAGCCTATGTTACAAAGTTAGCCGATGCGAACAAGAAAATTATTGACAGCATTTCTACTATTTCGGCAATTTCCGAAGAAGTGGCTGCACACGCAAGTGATACGCTTTCCGCAACAGAAAGCAACAATGTGATTGTGGAAGAACTGGCAGCGTTAAGCGGACAGCTTGAAACACTGGCACAGGAATTAAAAGAACAGTAAAAAGGGGCAGAGGATGACCCCGGAAAAGAGGACATATGGCAGTAATCAGACCTTTTGAATGTGTACGCCCGCAGGCAGAAAAAGCAGAGCGGGTGGCGGCACTTCCGTATGATGTATACAACAGAGAAGAAGCGTGCAGGGAAGTTGCCCGCGAGCCGCTTTCATTTTTGAAAATAGACCGTGCGGAAACACAGTTTGACAGTTCAGTCGATACCTATGCGCCGGAAGTTTATGCAAAGGCAAAAGAACTTTTGGAAAACGCCATTGCAGACGGTACATTTGTTAAAGACAGTGATCAGGCATATTATATTTATGAACTTACAATGGACGGCAGAGTGCAGACAGGACTTGTGGCATGTGCTTCAATTGATGACTACGAATCCAATGTCATTAAAAAACATGAAAATACAAGAGCCGATAAGGAATTAGACCGTATTACGCATGTGGATACCTGTAATGCGCAGACCGGTCCGATATTTTTAGCATACCGTGCCAATGTCGTGATTAACGGTGAGATTGACAAGGCGAAGAAAAATCCTTCTTTATATAATTTCGTGTCGCCGGACGGAGTCCGTCATCAGGTATGGAAAATCAGTGAACCACAGTCAGTTGAAGCAATCCGCGGGGCATTTGAAGGAATTTCTTCTATATATATTGCGGACGGACACCACAGAGCCGCTTCAGCAGTCAAAGTTGGCTTAAAGCGGCGTGCCGAAAACCCACAGTATACGGGAAAAGAAGAATTTAATTATTTCCTGTCTGTGCTGTTTCCGGACGAGCAGTTAAAGATTCTGGATTATAACAGAGTGTTAAAGGATTTAAACGGTTATACCGAACAGGATTTTTTGGAAAAAGTTAAAGAAAAATTTACAGTTGAAGAAAGTGCTGTGCAGGTGCAGCCGGACAAGCAGGGAACATTTGGCATGTATCTTGGAAAGAAGTGGTATCGGCTGACAGCAAAGCCGGAAATTTTATCGGATGACCCGGTAGATGGTCTGGATGTGTCTGTTTTGCAAAATGCCCTGTTGTCGCCGGTACTTGGCATTAAAGACCCAAAGACCGATGCACGCATTGATTTTGTAGGCGGTATCCGTGGAATTGGAGAACTGGAAAGACGCTGCGAAACAGATTGTGTACTGGCATTTTCAATGTATCCGACATCAATTGCACAGCTTTTTGCCGTGGCAGATGCAGGACGGTTGATGCCGCCGAAGTCAACATGGTTTGAACCAAAGCTGCGCAGCGGATTATTTATTCATCAGATTTAGGAGATTAGTGTGAAAAATAACGCTGATGCGTTTATTTTTCACACAGCACTTTGTGCCGCAGGCGTCACAAAGTCGCTTTTTATCGCAGAGCCAAATAAGATTTGGCTCGCGATTCCTCCGGCATTAAAATGCCTGCGGAATGGAGAAGGTATGATTCATCAGACGATAGAACTGGATATTGATTATAAAAAGATGGGAATTGACCATCAGGGACAGAAGGCGACACTCACAACTTATATTAAGGAAATGTATCCGGGGATGCAGAAGCCGTTTCACAGACCAATGGTTTTAATCTGTCCGGGTGGCGGTTATGAACATCATTCGCCGCGGGAAGGGGAAGCCGTTGCAGTGAAACTACTCTCGCTTGGCATGAATGCGGCAATTTTAAGATACAGTCTGATTCCCGATGAATTTCCGTGTGCGCTGTACGAAGCGGCGTACGCTGTACGGTATCTGCGGGAACATGCTAAAGAATGGGACTGTGACCCAGATAAAATTATTATCGCCGGTTTTTCGGCGGGGGGACATGTAGCGGCAAGTCTTGGAACAATGTGGAACAGCAAAGAACTGGAAGGGTTTGTCAAAGAGTACCTGCATACAGAGCCGGAAATGATAAGGCCGGATGGCATGCTGCTTGGATATCCGGTGATTACATCCGGGGAGAAAGCCCACAGAAAATCATTTGAAAGACTGCTTGGGACACGTTATGAGCAGCTGCTTGAAAGTGTATCACTGGAAGAACGTGTAACGAAAGACACACCACAGACCTTTTTATGGCATACGGTTACAGACGGTGCTGTACCGGTAGAAAATTCCATGCTGTTTGCACAGGCATTGCAAAAAGAACATATTGGATTTGAATTGCACCTTTTTCCACACGGTAATCACGGACTTGGACTTGGAACGCGGGAAACAGATACCGCAGACGGAACACATTTTCAGCCGGAAGTATCCGTCTGGCCGGAATTATTTGCAACGTGGGTGGGAAATTTATAAAAAAGAATGGAGATTAGTATGAATCGGTTATATCAATTCATGAACTGGCCTGAAATTGAAGGACTGGTATATTCAGAGTGCAGTCATCCGATGGAGCTGCTCGGTGCGCATATGTGCAGGGATGGTATGCTGGTACAGGTTTTCCGTCCCGATGCGGTCGAGGCAGAGATTCATATTGCGGGGAGAAAAAAAGCGTACGCTTGTGAAAAGGTTGACGAATCAGGCTATTTTGCGGTCTGTATTCCGATAAAGAAACAGACTGCCTATACTGTCTGTATTGAAGATATCAAAGGACAGAAAAAAGAATATATGGACCCTTATGCGTGCGGCACGGCTTTAACGGCAGAGCAGCACAAAAAACTTGCGGCAGGCGATGACTGGGAAGCATACCGGATTTTTGGCGCGCATGAGCGCACTGTGGGCGGAATCCGCGGCGTTTGCTTTGCTGTATGGGCCCCCAATGCACAGCGTGTCAGTGTGGTAGGTGATTTTAATCACTGGGACGGACGGATTTTTCCGATGGAAAAACATGAGGACAGTGGTATCTTTGAACTGTTTATACCTGAAATGAAGGCAGGCACAGCCTATAAATATGAAATTAAATTTAAAGGCGGCAATATTGCGGTAAAGACAGACCCGTACTGCAGACAGTGCGACGCCGGTCAGGGCTTTGCATCGGTTGTGTATGCAGATATTCCGTTTGCATGGGAAGATGGTGCATGGCAGAAGGCGGAAGAAAACCGGGATATAGAAAAAGAACCGGCTGCCATTTATGAAATATCACTGGAAACCTGTCGACAGATTAAAGAACCGGAGCAGTTCGCGGCACAGATTGCAAAACTTGGATACACACATATTGAACTGCAGGCGGCAGCGCAGTATGACAGCAGACGCAGAAATCTCCGGGAAACAGCAGGCTATTTCGCACCTGCGGATATTTTTGGTACGCCGGATGACTTGAAGCGCCTTGTCAATGCAATGCACAAAGAAAATATCGGTGTTATTGCAGACTGGAATGCTGCATTTATGGGAAATCTTCCATCAGGGCTTACGTGGTTTGACGGAACGAACCTTTATGAGAGCAGTGCATTCTGCCTGACACCGGATGCAGATGTGGCGGTATCCTCATTCCAATATGGAAAGCCACAGGTAAAAATGTTTTTAATTTCCAATGCAATCATGTGGATAAAGGAGTATCATATAGACGGGCTTTTTGTAGATGAAGTGGCAAGTGCGCTGTACTTAGACTATGGCCGCGCACCGGGCGAGTGGATTCCGAATCTTTACGGTGAAAATGAAAATCTCGATGCGGTTGCATTTTTCAAACAGCTAAAAAAAGTGCTGATAAAAGAAAAATGTCCGGCGGTTCTGATTGCGCAGGATTCCAGTACGTGGGGCAGGGTGACCGGCAGCCATGAAGATGCACTGGGGTTTGATTTTAAATGGAACCACGGCTGGAAAAATGATTTTGATAAATTTATGCAGAGTGACCCGCTTTTCAGAAAGGGTGTATATCAGAAACTGACAGATAATATGCTGTATTTTTACAGTGAATTTTTTATACAGGAACTGCATATAACCGAACAGGAACTGCCGGGCAGCAATGATGGGGAAAAACATGCCAATATGCGTCTTGCAACGGCATATCAGTATTGTTATCCAGGTAAAAAGCGGACGGCGGAAAACTGTACCGGCACATTGCCTCAAAGCTTTATGGAAGCATTAAATGCATTTTATAAGGAACATCCTGCATTATATACCGCAGATTATGAACCGGAGGGCTTTGCATGGACAGATACGCAGGATGAACAGGAAACGGTGCTGGCATTTGTGCGCCGGAGTATGGTATCAGACAGTACATCGCAGGATTTGCTGGTAATTGCGAATTTCACACCGGTTGTCCGTAAGGATTTCCGTATGGGTGTTTTAGAGCCGGGTAAATATAAGGAAATTTTTAATACAGATGCAGCACATTTCGGTGGACAAAACATTTTAAATGAACAGCAGCTGTCTTCGGAAAAGGTGGAAAGAAACGGCTGTGAAAATTCTATTGTACTGGATTTACCGCCGCTGGCACTAACCGTTTATGCGTATGAACCGTTTACAAAACTGGAACTGGAAGAAATCCAAATCCGGGAAGAAGCTGAACTTGCGGCAAAGGCAGCACAGGAACAGGCATGGCAGGCAGAACAGCTGAAAGTCAAAGCCGAAGAAGAAGCACAGGCTGCCCTTGAAGCGCAAAAACAGGCTGAACTTGCAGCAAAGGCGGCACAGCAGGCGTGCGAAGAAGCCGAAAAACAGGCACAGGAGGCGGAAACTGCGAAGTTAAAAATCGAGCAGGAAACCCAAAAGAAGCTTGCGGCTTTAAAGCGCCGGAAATAAGTAGTCTGGGATAAAATGCCCCAACAGGCGTAAAAGCTGAAAAAAACAAAAAAGAAAACAAAAAATGGAGGAAATCATGAATTATTTTGTCGCACTTAGTTCGGCACAGGATACGGCAGAACAAATTGAGTTTTTCTTTTCAAAAGCAAATCTGATTGCACTGTTTAATAAATTGTGCAACTGGAGTGTCAGTCTGGCAGGAAAAATCATTATGGCACTGATTGTCTGGCAGATTGGAAAACGTCTGATTATCTGGCTGGTTAAGATTATTGTAAAAGCACTCGGAAAAAGTGATCTGGATGTCGGCGTAGCCAGATTTATCGGTTCAATTACAAAGTTTGCAGGATATGCTATTCTGATACTGATAGTAGTAGGAATACTGGGAATTCCGACAGCCTCGCTGATTACGGTATTCGGTTCGGCGGCACTGGCAGTCGGTATGTCCTTACAGGGCAGTCTGTCAAACTTTGCGGGTGGAATTTTACTTTTGATATTTAAGCCGTTTAAAATCGGCGATTATATCATATCGGGAAGCTGTGAAGGAACGGTTGTGTCCATTGAGCTTTTATACACCAAACTGCATACAATTGATAACAAGATTATCATGATGCCAAACGGCACCCTGTCCAACTCGAATATTATCAATGTCGGTGCGGAAGAAGTGCGAAGACTGGATATCCAGATTGGCGTGGGATATCAGACGGATTTATCTAAGGCAAAGGCACTGCTGATGGAGTGCTTAAACCGCAAGGAAGAAATCATCAAAGATAAAGATGTCCGTGTTATTGTAAAGAGTCTGGACGAAAGCTGTATTACACTCGAAACCAGAGCGTGGGTTGCCAATGACAAATACTGGGATACCCGCTTTGAACTGTTAGAAGAATACAAAAAGATATTTGATGAAAACGGCATTGAAATTCCGTTTAACCAGTTAGACGTACATATTACAAAGTAAATGTATTAAGATACAGACTAAAAGAGCTGTCACATGAAAATGTGTCGGCTCTTTTTTAGTGCGCCTTGCGGCGCACGCCGCTAATGTGAATTCCTTTCATATTTTTTACGCAGATTTTACAAACTTTGGACACATTTAATGGATAAACTATCCAACATAAGGAAATGCATTTTTGAAAAAACAAAGGGAGGGATGCACATGGCAATCGAAGTATTTAACCGATATGAGAAAAAATACATGATAAATGCCATACAGTACGAAAAACTGACACAGGCAATCAGTGAATATATGGTTGTGGATGCGTATAACCGCGATAAGCCGTTCTATGAAATCTGCAACATTTATTATGATACACCGGATAATGCATTAATCCGGGCATCGATTGAAGGACCGGTGTATAAAGAAAAGCTCCGCATGAGAAGCTATGGAACACCAAAGGAAACAGATTATGTCTTTGTTGAAATTAAAAAGAAGTACAAAGGCATTGTCAACAAGCGGCGTACGATTATGCCGTTAAATGAAGCCTATGACTATTTAAACCATCATCAGATGCCGGATATGGAAAATCCGCAGATGAACCGGCAGGTATTCCGGGAAATCGACTATTTCTGCCATACCTACAATTTAGTGCCGAAGGTTTATTTATCCTATGAACGGCGGGCATATTTTGAAAAAAATGACGGGGATTTCCGTGTTACATTTGATAAAAATATCACAACCCGCAGGGAAGATGTCCGGTTAGAGAGCGGAAGCTATGGACAGCAGCTTTTACCGGAAAATACGTACCTGATGGAAATTAAAATCAACAGGGCAGTGCCGCTGTGGTTTGCAAAAATTTTGTCGGAGCTTGAAATTTATCCCGCATCTTTTTCAAAATATGGAACAGAATATAAAAAATATGTTATGGAAAATCAAAGAATGAATGGAGGAGAAACATTATGTTTGAATCAATATTTACAAGTACAGCGCAGGATACAATTAGCATTGGTCCAGCCATGTTAGGGCTTCTTACGGCACTCGTGTTAGGACTTTTAATTGGCATCGCTTATATGATTGCCTGCAAAAAAGACGGTTACAACAAAAACTTTATCATCGGTCTGGTACTGCTTCCGGCGATTGTGTCTGTTGTTATCTTATTAATCGGCAGTAATGTAGCAAGAGCATTTTCAATGGCAGGCGCATTTGCACTGGTTCGCTTCAGAAGTGCACCGGGTAATGCAAAAGATATTGCCGTCGTATTTTTCACCATGGCAGCAGGACTTGCCTGCGGACTCGGATATGTTGCATTTGCAGCCATATTTGCAGTTGTGATTATACTTGTTTTAATCGTACTTTCTGTCTCAAACTTCGGCGATATGGCATCCGGAAACCGCCAGTTAAAGATTACAATCCCGGAAAACTTAAATTATACCGATGCGTTTAACGAAGTTTTTGACAGCTATACTACAAACAGCCAGCTTCGCAAAGTAAAGACAACCAACATGGGAACCCTGTTTGAACTTACATACACGGTCGCATTAAAAAAAGATGCCAATGAGAAGAATTTTATTGATGCACTGCGTGTAAAAAATGGAAATTTAAATATTGTACTTGGCATTCCGGAAATGGAAAGCGCGAATTTAAACTAAGCTGTGAAGATATTGCCACGAAAGTCTGGCAGAAGTATTTAAGTCAAGTCAGAAGAAATTCAAATCACAAAAATAATAAAACAAAAAGGATATAAAACAGTCCCACAAATGCCGCTACAGGCAGGACTGTCTTTGTATCCTTATTTTTATGGAAAATGTGGACACCACTAAGCGATGTGATGCGCACGGCAAAGGGCATATCAATCGAGAAATTTTCAAAAAACACTTGTATTATTGGCTCAATTATTATATTATAAACACATATACGAAAGGGACGTGAGGAAAATGATAGATAATAACACACAATTTTTTAAAACACAGCCAGACAAGGCAATTTCAGTAGAAGGAATTTTAGAGCAGGTATATCGTGCTTTGAAGGAAAAGGGTTACAATCCGGTGAATCAGATTGTGGGATACATTATGTCAGGAGATCCTACCTATATTACAAGCCATAACAATGCAAGAAGCCTGATTATGAAGGTAGAACGCGATGAGCTTGTTGAAGAAGTGATTAAATATTTCATCGAAGGAAAAGGCTTATAATATGAGAATCATTGGACTGGATTATGGTACGAAGACAGTAGGTGTTGCAATCAGTGATGCACTCGGCATTACAGCACAGGGCTTAGAAACCATTACGCGCAAAGAAGCGAATAAGTTACGAAAGACACTTGCCCGGATAGAGGCAATCATTGAAGAATATGAAGTAGAGCAGATTGTTTTAGGATTCCCAAAGAATATGGATAATTCTGTTGGAGAGCGTGCGCAGGATTGTCAGAATTTTGCAGAAATGTTAGAAAGAAGAACGGGACTGCCGGTCGTATTATGGGATGAACGCCTGACTACGGTATCGGCAGATAAAGTATTGATGGAAAGCGGTGTACGCAGAGAGAACCGTAAAGCTGTAATCGATAAGATTGCGGCAGTATTTATCTTACAGGGATATTTAGATTACAAAGCAAATGGCAACTAAGCGTGTGAGCATGGCAGTTTTGGAAAGTCTTCCGGAACTGCCATCAAAACTATTGGTTTGTCCCTTTTACCCTGTCGTATAGAATCTCAGAATCAGGAATGGAGAAGAACATGGAAAAGCTTACCTTTGTAACGGAAGACCAGGAAAGTGTAGATTTTTACATTATAGAGGAAACGAGAGTCAATGGTATCAATTATCTTTTAGTCACCGAATCTGAAGACGAAGAAGATGAAGAAGCGGAAGCTTATATTTTAAAAGACACATCAAAGGCAGAAGATACAGAAGCGGTTTATGAATTTGTTGAATCGGAAGAAGAACTGGATGCAGTCAGCCGCATTTTTGCCGAGTTACTGGAAGACATGGATTTAGAATAGTTTTAGAGGTGTTAAATGAAGAAAGAATATGTAGGTTCTGTTAAGATTATCCCACTGGGTGGTCTTGACAAGATTGGTATGAACATTACTGCCATACAATACGATGACAGTATTATTGTAGTGGACTGCGGTCTTGCATTCCCGGAAGAAGAAATGTTAGGAATTGATCTGGTTATCCCGGATGTCACCTATTTAAAGGAAAATGCAGATAAAGTCAAAGGTTTTGTAATTACGCACGGACATGAAGACCACATCGGTTCAATTCCGTATGTATTAAAGGAAGTCAATGCGCCGATTTATGCGACAAAGCTCACGATGGGCCTGATTGATTCCAAGTTAAAAGAACACGGCATGCAGCGTCAGGTAAAGCGTAAGGTGGTACGTTACGGACAGTCTATTAATTTAGGTGATTTCAGGGTTGAATTTATCCGTACAAACCACAGTATTGCAGATGCAGCAGCACTGGCAATTTTCTCGCCGGCAGGTGTCATTATCCATACCGGTGACTTTAAAGTGGATTATACACCGGTTTACGGTGAACCGATTGATTTACAGAGAATGGGCGAACTGGGCAAAAAGGGTGTTCTTGCACTGATGTGTGATTCTACGAATGCACTCCGTCCGGGCTTTACAATGTCAGAACGTACCGTTGGTGCAACGTTTGATAAGATTTTCACAGATAATAAAAACAGCCGTTTGATTATTGCAACTTTCGCATCCAATGTAGACCGTGTACAGCAGATTATCAATTCTGCGGTAAAGTACGGCAGAAAAGTCTGTGTTGAAGGACGAAGCATGGTCAATATCATTGAAGTTGCCGAGAATCTGGACTACTTAAAGATTCCGGAAGGCACACTCATTGATACGGAAGAAATGAAAAATTATACACCGGAGCAGATTGTACTGATTACAACGGGCAGTCAGGGTGAGTCTATGGCGGCACTTTCAAGAATGGCAGCTTCCCTGCACAGAAAAGTGTCTATCCAGCCGGGTGACTGTGTTGTCTTTTCATCAACACCGATTCCGGGTAACGAAAAGTCTGTCGCAAAGGTTATTAATGAACTCGGTATGAAAGGGGCTAAGGTTATTTTCCAGGATACCCACGTATCAGGACATGCCTGTCAGGAGGAAATTAAGTTGCTCTACTCCCTGATTAAGCCGAAATATGCAATTCCGGTTCATGGCGAATACAGACATTTAATGGCACAGAAAGAAGTTGTACAGTCTTTAGGTTATGATAAAGAGGATATTTTCATTGCAAAATGTGGTGATGTACTGGAATTAAGCGAAGAAAAAGCAGGCATTGTAGGACATGTACAGACTGGCGAGATTCTTGTTGACGGTTTAGGTGTCGGTGATGTCGGCAATATTGTACTGCGTGACCGTCAGAATCTTGCAGAAAACGGTATTATCATCGTTGTACTCACACTTGAAAAGTACAGCGGACAGCTGGTAGCAGGTCCGGATATTGTGACAAGAGGTTTTGTCTATGTCCGTGAAGCAGAAGAACTGTTAGATGAAGCAAGAGAAGTGGTATCCGGTTCTGTAGAAACCTGTATGGATAAAAACATTACAGACTGGAGCAAAATTAAGAACATTATCAAGGATGATTTAAGCGAATATCTTTGGAAGAAGATGAAAAGAAACCCAGTTATACTTCCGATTATTATGGAAGCACATATGTAACGTAAAATGGAGATGTAAATGGGAAGAATCGATGAGCTGAAAGCAGAATTAATACAGGCGGTTTTAGACAGTGAAGAATACCGCGAATATAAGAGGCTGGAGGCGGAAGTGTCCAAAAATGCCGATTTAAAAAGGGCAATTGATGAATTTCGGAGACGGAATTTTGAAATACAGTACAACGATGAAATTCAGGAGATTGATGAGAATATTTCGCAGCTGGAAGCGCAATACGCTGATATGAGAAATCAGGGACTGGCAAAAAGTTACTTTTCGGCAGAACTGTGTCTGTGCCGTCTGGTACAGGATGTCTGCGTATCGCTTGTGGATGCGGTAGATTTTGATGTGGACTTTTTAAATGAAAGCGGCAGATAAATGCCGGGCAGTATGGGAGATTGACAAAAAATGAACAAAAAAAGTATCCGGATGATTTTAGGTGTTTCGCTTAATGTAATTGTAATTGCGGTAGGTGTGTTTATCATTTTTACGGCAGGAAGCAAAGCGTATACCTTTGGTCATAATATTTTTGATGAAGAAGCCGTTTCTTCCGAGGCACAGGCAAGGGAAACACAGGTTACGATTTCAGACGGCATTACGTCTAAGCAGCTTGCAAAGCTCCTTTATGACAAAGGACTTGTAAAAGATAAGACCTGTTTTTATTATCAGATCATATTATCCGATTATAAGGATAAATTTGTAGGAGGTACGTATACCTTAAATACGGCGATGACACCGACGGAAATGATGAAAGTGCTGTCGTGTGCAGATACAGGAGAGGATAAATAATGGGAACAATTGTCAATGAACGGATTGTTGATTACATTAATTCTTTAGATAAAGGGAATTCTCCGGTTTGTAATGCAATAGAAAAGGAAGCGTTGGCGGACGGCGTTCCGATTATCAGAAAAGAGATGGGTAATCTGCTCAAGGTGCTGCTTTTGTTAAAGCAGCCGCAAAAAATTCTCGAAGTGGGAACGGCAGTAGGTTACTCATCTATTCTTATGAGTGAAAATATGCCTCAAAACTGCCGCATTACGACAATTGAGAATTATGAAAAACGGATTCCTGTTGCAAAGAACAATTTCAAACGGGCAGGAAAAGAAGAGGTCATCACGCTTTTAGAGGGTGATGCAATGGATATTTTAAAAGAACTGGATGGAACGTATGATTTTATCTTTATGGATGCGGCAAAAGGACAGTATATTAATTTTCTGCCCGAACTGCTGCGGTTAATGCCTGCGGGCGGACTGCTCATTTCAGACAATGTATTACAGGAAGGTGATATTGTAGAGTCCCGTTACGGTGTAACAAGAAGAAACCGGACAATCCACACAAGAATGAGAGAATATATTTATACACTGACCCATGCAGAACAGTTAGAAACGAGTATCGTTCCGATTGGTGACGGTATTACATTAAGTGTTAAGAAAGGATAGTGTGAAAAATAACGCTGATGCGCTTATTCTTCACACGGAGATTTGTTTCTGAGCGAAAACAAATCTCCCTGATAGCAGATGAGAAATCGCCTGCGCGAATTTCTCATCGCTTCTTCGCAACAAGTCGCTCAGAAATGAGGATAAGAGAATGGCTGGACATTTTTATAACGGACGCGAACTGGAACTGCTGATTCCGGCAAGCAGTCTGGAAGTTTTAAAGACAGCGGTAATATTCGGTGCGGACGCAGTATATATTGGTGGTGAAGCCTTTGGACTGCGTGCAAAAGCAAAGAATTTTTCGATGGAAGATATGAAGGAAGGCATTGCATTTGCGCATGCACATGATGTGAAAGTTTACGTGACGGCAAATATTCTGGCACACAATTATGATTTAGAGGGTGCAAGAGCCTATTTTGAAGAATTAAAGACAATCGGACCGGATGCGCTGATTATTTCCGATCCGGGGATGTTTACGATTGCAAAGGAAGTGATGCCGGATACGGATATCCACATCAGCACACAGGCAAACAATACCAATTATATGACGTATCAGTTCTGGTGGAAGCAGGGTGCAAAGCGTGTTGTAACGGCAAGAGAGCTTTCTTTAAATGAAATCAAGGGAATCCGTGCGCATATCCCAGGTGATATGGAGATTGAAACGTTTATTCACGGGGCTATGTGTATTTCCTATTCGGGAAGATGTCTGCTCAGCAGCTTTATGGCAGGACGCGATGCAAACCGCGGAGCGTGTACACATCCATGCCGTTGGAAGTATTCTGTTGTGGAAGAATCCAGACCGGGCGAGTATATGCCGGTTTACGAAAATGAACGCGGAACGTATATTTTTAATTCCAAGGATTTATGTATGATTGAACATATTCCCGAATTGATTGAAGCCGGCATTGACAGCTTTAAAATCGAAGGAAGAATGAAAACGGCATTATATGTGGCAACGGTTGCAAGAACGTACCGTCTGGCAATTGATGAATTTTTACAGGACCCTGAATTATATAAGAGCCGGATTCCTTTTTACAAGTCTGAAATCCAGAAATGTACGTACAGACAGTATACAACAGGCTTTTTCTTTGGAAAACCGGATGAAAACACCCAGATTTATGATTCCAATACGTATGTCAAGGAATATACGTACCTCGGCATTGTAGGAGAGTGTAATGACAAGGGATTGTATCATATTGAACAACGTAACAAATTCTCTGTCGGGGAAACGATAGAAGTTATGCGCCCGGATGGTACGAACCTGGAAGTTACCGTCAAGGCAATTTACAACGAAGACGGAGAAGCGATGGAAAGTGCACCGCATCCGAAACAGCAGCTTTATATTGATTTAGGTGTTCCGCTTTGCCAGTATGACATATTAAGAAGAAAAGAAGATTAGATTGGAAAAGCAATAAAAGGCATTCCGGCACATACTATATATAAATATGTGTCAGGGGTGCCTTTCTTTGAAAGCATTTGAAAAGCCGCTATCGGCAAAAGAAGAAAAGGAAATGATAGAACGTTTTCATAATGGGGATATGGAAGCGAGAAATATATTGGTGGAGCGCAATATGAGGCTCGTGGCACACATGGTCAAAAAATATCTTCAGGCAGACCGTGATACAGATGATTTAATCTCTGTCGGCACGATTGGGCTGATTAAGGCGGTCAATTCATTCAAACCGGATAAAAGTATCCGGCTGGCAACCTATGCCGCAAAATGCATTGATAATGAACTGCTGATGATGCTCCGCATGGAAAAGCGCAAATCCAAAGAAGTGTCGATGTATGAGCCGATTGGAAAAGATAAAGAGGGCAACGAAATCAGCCTGATAGATATTGTCGGTGAAGAAAAAGAAGATGTAGTAGAAGATTGTCTTTTTGCACAAAGGGTGTTGTGTCTGTATCAGAATCTTGATAAAGTATTAAATGAAAGAGAAAAAACCATTATTATCCGGCGGTATGGTTTAAACGGCAAAGAACCGATGACCCAGAGTGAACTGGCAGACCGGCTGGGTATCAGCAGAAGTTATATCAGCAGGATTGAAAAAAAGGCACTTTTAAAGCTTAAAAAACTGCTGGAGGATGCCAAACTATAAAAGCAAAAGAAGGGAATTGCCATGCAGGAAAAACATGAAGTCATAAAAGAAAGACTGCGTTTTGTGAGGGAACGCATGAAAGCAGAAAATGTAGACATATTTGTAGTATTTACCGATGATTATCATATGTCTGAGTATTCGGGCGCATATTTTGCAGACCGGGAATACCTGTCCGGGTTTACCGGCTCTGCGGGAACATTGGCAGTGACACAGACAGAAGCAGCACTTTTTACGGACGGCAGATATTTTGTGCAGGCACAGGCACAGCTTGAAGGTACGGGCATTACGCTGATGAAAATGGGCTGTGCAGGCGTGCCGACGCTTACAGAGTATATCCGTGAGCGGCTGGGCGCAGGCGGTGTGCTCGGCATGGATGCAAGAACGTGTGCGGCACAGACAGGAATGGAGTGGATAAAACTTACAGAGGCGTGCGGTGGCAGGATCAAAGGGGATTTTATGCCGGTACAGGAACTGTGGAAAGACAGACCGGCATTTCCGGCTTCCAAAGCGTATGAACTGGAACTTAAATACAGCGGAGAGAGCCGTGAGGATAAAATTCACAGAATTTATCAGGAAATGGAGACGGCACACGCGGCATATCATGCGGTGGCTTCGTTAGACGACATCTGCTGGATTTTAAATCTGCGCGGCGATGATGTGGCATGTAATCCGGTGATTATGGCATATCTGCTGTTTGCACCGAATGCAGTGTATCTGTATACAGAGGAATCCCGTTTTACGCAGGCAATGAAAGCTGATCTGGCACAGGATGGGATACAGCTTCGCCCGTATAATCAAATCTATGCGGATTTACGCAGTCTTGCGGGTAAGAAAACTTCGGTGTGGATGGATATGAAAAGAGTGAATCTGGCGCTTTTCCAGAGTGTGCCGGAAACTGCAGAATGCATTTGTAAGGAAAATCCGTCCGTGCATATGAAAGCGGTCAAAAATCCGACAGAACTTGCGAATCTGCGGGATGTCCACATTGATGACGGACTTGCTGTGACGAAATTTATGTATTGGCTCAAAAATACAATGAAGCAGTACGAAGCAGGAAAAGAATGGAATGTCACGGAAGTGACGGCAGCAGAGTATCTGGATAATTTAAGAAGCCATATTCCGGATTACAAGGAATTGAGTTTTGATACAATCAGTGCATACGGTGAAAATGCGGCAATGATGCATTATCACGCAGAAAAAGACCACTGTGCGGTGCTGTATCCAAGGGGGATGCTTCTGGTAGATTCGGGCGGACAGTACCTTCGCGGCACGACAGATATTACCCGTACCTTTGCACTGGGTGAAGTGACAGCAGAGATGAAAAAATATTTCACACTCACCTTAAAAGGCATGTTAAATCTTGCCAATGCACGTTTTTTAAAAGGCTGTACGGGCTTTAGCCTGGACATTCTGGCAAGAGGTCCGCTGTGGGAACAGGGCATGGATTACCGGTGCGGCACGGGTCACGGAATCGGGTATCTGCTCAACGTGCATGAGTCGCCCAACGGCTTCCGTTGGAAGCACAATCCGGGCAGAAATGATTTGTGCGTATTTGAAGAAGGCATGGTCACTTCCGATGAGCCGGGTGTATACATTGAAGGTGCTTACGGTATCCGTATTGAAAATGAAATAGAGTGTGTCGGTGACGGTGAAAATGAGTACGGCACCTTTTTAAAATTTGAACCGCTGACCTTTGTTCCGATTGATCTGGACCTGGTAGACACGGCATGGCTGGAGAAAAAAGACATCGAAAGGCTCAATGCGTACCATGCGGCGGTTTACAGCAGATTGTCACCGCATTTATCCGGTGAGGAACTTGAATTTTTAAAGCAGTATACAAGACCGGTAGAATAAACAGCCGTATCAGGCGGGAAAAGAGGGAAAATGAGTAAACAGCAAATGAGTAAAAATGAACCAGTGGATAAAACAGTCGATTTAAAACTGGGCAAATGGAGAGAAAAATCCATTGCGATGGAAGAAGAACGCAAAAAAGAGGAGGAAGAACGCAGACAGCAGGGAAAATTCAAGTGTTTCATGCAGGATTTTACCGGCTGGGTGCATAAAGAACCAAAGACGGCGGCAGGTGCAGCAATCGGTGTACTGGTGCTGGTGATCCTGCTTGTGAGCCTTATCTGTGCGGTGACGTCAAAGGTAAAGCCGGAAGACTACATTACAGTATCCTACACCGGAGCGGACGGATATGCCGTAGCAGAGTGCAGCGTGGATACGGAAAAGCTCTACCGCAGGCTTGCAGGAAAGACAAAGGATGCAGATAAACAGAGCCGTTACAGAAGTCTTGCAGAATCCGTATCGGCAGCAGTTCATCAGATGAATATCGCAAACGGTCAAAAAGTAAAGATCGAGGTTTTATTTGATAAGGAGCTTGCAAAAGAACTGGGAGTTAAAATCAAAGCAAAAGACTATACCGTGCGTGCCAAAGGTATTGATGCAGGTACAAAGATTGATTTATTCTCCAATGTAGAAGTGACCTTTGCTGGAATCAGCCCGGATGCGTATGCACTGGTTACCAACAAGTGGGGCGATGAGTATCTTGGCAGCCTTACATTTACGGCGGATATGACGGAAAACATTCAAAAAGGCGATGCAGTGACAATCCGCTGTGAAACCGGCAAAGAAGAACTCGGACGGCACGGTTATATCACAGATACATTAGAGGTAACAGTGCGCGCCGAGGGTTTAAGTGAGTATGTACAGACACCGGTTGACATAGACAATGCAGTGCTGTCAGAAATGCAGGGACAGATTGAGGATACGATTTCTGCACAGACAGAGAATACAACCTTCCGTATGTTATATAAAGCCACAGGAAAGACTTCTTATTTAAGAAGCAGCAACATTGAGGAAGCTTCGGATATTGAATGTCTTGGTATATACTTTTTAAAGAAAAAAGAAACAGCAGACGCGGTGGCAGGACCGGACAATTACCTGTATTTTCTTTATCAGGCAGTGATAGAAAATGATGACAATGAAGAAGATGTTTATTTTGCATTTGTTTATTCAGATGGATATGTGACATCACAGGGAATATTTGACATTGTCCATGATGAAAATGAAAAACGCTACAGCTGTTCGGATGATTATGACAGAATTTATGAGGAAGCAATAGAACAAAATGAAACACAGTACCGGATTGAACAGATACAGTAACCGGTTGATGGAATGAGGTGGAAAGATGGTTACAATTGAACAGTTATTCAGACAGGCACAGCAGGCAGGCGCAGCAGAAATATATCTGATGGCGGGCAGAAAACCGGCAGCACGGATTGGTGGAAAGATAAAGAATCTCGATTATCCGGAATTAAGCAGCACAGAAGCAGAAAAAATTCTGCTTGAAATGCTGGATGCAAAACAGGCGGCACAGTACAGGGAAACAAAAAGTGTGGATGAAGTGATTGCATTTCATGGAATCGGCAGATTCCGCGTGCATATTTACCAGAATGACGGTGTGCCGTCAGCCTGTGTAAAAATTATCAATAAGAAAGAGGGACTGCCGGAAGAACTAAAAGCACTGGCAGGGATTACGCAGGGACTGGTACTTGTCTGCGGAAAGCCACACAGCGGAAAGAGTGCCACACTTGCGGCACTGGCAGAACAGATGCTTGCAGGACGTTTTATGCATCTGGTAACGCTGGAAAGTCCCGTAGAATATCCGATAGAAGCAGGAAAAGGGCTGTTAAGCCGCCGCTGTATCGGAAAAGATACCGGTTCTTATAAGGAAGGAATGGACAATCTGCTGCATGAATCGGCAGATGGTGTTTTAATCGGTGAACTTGAAACACCGGAAGCTGTACAGGCGGCACTGCGTGCGGCAAAGATGGGACTTGTTGTGCTTGGAACGGTAAACAGCGTGGATGCAGATACGGCTGTTGAGCGGATTGCACAGTTATCGGGAATGGAAGCACCGTTGCAAAAGACCCGGGTCTGGAAAATGACAAAGGCAGTAATTCAGCAAAAGTATGAGCTGTGTGAAAGTACAGGCAAATTTGTATATAACTGTGAAATTTTAAAATATAATAGTTGACAAATTAAAAATATATCTGTAATATGAATAGTGAGAAGAATAAAACTATATTATATTACAGAGGTGAGCAATGTTTTCAAAGGTTTACAGTACTACGATTACGGGCATTACAGCCTATGTAGTTACAGTAGAAGTAGATGTGGGGAGAGGACTGCCGGTATTTGATATGGGCGGTTATCTTTCCACAGAAGTAAAAGAGGCGAAGGAGCGTGTGCGGATTGCCCTGCGTAATTCCGGTTATGAACAGAAACCGCGGCGCATTACGGTCAATATTTCTCCGGCGGACATACACAAATACGGGACAGGATTTGATCTGCCGATTGCCATAGGGATTCTTGGCGCACAGGATGAAGTCAATATGACGGCATTTGAAGATATGGTCATTATTGGGGAGTTAAGCCTTGATGGCACGGTCAACCCGGTAAAAGGAATTCTGCCATCGGTATGTGAAGCATTACAGCAGGGAAAGAAGCGCTGTATTCTGCCGGCAGAGAATATGGCAGAGGGAAGTGTTGTAAAGGGAATGGAACTGATACCGGTACGGACACTGAAAGAAGCGGTGGTATATTTACAGACGGGAAAAAGTCCGGCGCAGGAAAGGAATAGTCCTCTAAAAGGAAACTATGATACGGCAGGGAAAGAAAGTCCACAGGAACAGCTGGACTTCCTGGAGATAAAAGGGCAGGAGAGTGCAAAGCGGGCAACGATGATTGCTGCGGCGGGGATGCACAACATTTTATATGTAGGACCGCCGGGAAGCGGTAAGACGATGCTTGCTAAAAGAATTTCATCGATTATGCCGGAATTATCGTTTGAGGAACAGCTGGAACTGACAAAGATATACAGTATTGCAGGACAGTTAAATCCCAATCATCCGTTGATGACGAAAAGACCGTTCCGGGCGCCGGGGCATGGTGTGACCCAGGCGGCACTTTTGGGCGGAGGCAGAGTGCCAAGACCGGGAGAGGTCACGCTTTCGGGAAAAGGCGTTTTATTTTTAGATGAACTCACAGAGTATCGTCAGACAGTTCTGGAGGGGCTTAGAGAGCCGCTTGAGGAGAAAAAAGTGATTCTTACACGTTTAACGGAAACGTGTGTCTATCCGGCAGATTTTATGCTGGCAGCAGCGATGAATCCATGTCGCTGTGGATATTTTCCAGACAGAAGCAGATGTACCTGCACACAGCAGGATGTTACACGATTTTTGGGCAGAATCAGTCGTCCGTTATGGGACCGCTTTGATATCTGTATACAGGTTACGGATGCAGGTGTCCATAAAATGCAGTATCAAAGCTGTAATAAAAAAGGGTCATCGGCTTACATGAAAGAAAAGGTGGAGTGTGCAAGAGCATGGCAGGCGGAGCGTTTTGCAAAGGAGAATATTTATTTTAATGCGCAGATGAGTGCCATGCAGCTTGAAAAATATTGCAGGCTGGGAGAAAAAGAACAGGAGTTTATGGAAAAAGTCTATGATAAATTCCACCTTACATCAAGAGGATATCACAAGATTTTAAAGACGGCGCGCACGATTGCGGATATTGAAGAGTGTACAGAAATTGAAATTGCCCATTTAAGCGAGGCACTTTCTTACCGCAGCTACCGTTCGGTAATCAAATAAAATGATACCGGGGTTAAATAGCAGTTTATTTACACAGAAGAAATGGAGAATATATGCAGGAAAAAGAAGAATTATACTGGTACTGGCTGTGCAATCTTTCAGGGATAGGCAATAAGCGGATAAAAAGACTGCTGGATGTATTTAAAAGTCCAAAGGCGGTTTTTTATGCGGCGCCGGAAGCACTGCACGGCTGTACAGGTCTTACACAGCCAAACATAGAAACGATTATGAAAAACAGAAATATGGAAAAAGTTTATAAAAGTTTTACACAATTACAGCATAAGGGAATATCGTTTATATATAAGGAAGGAAAACAGTATCCCAAAAACCTTCTGCAATTATATGATATGCCTTACGGATTATACAGCAAAGGACAGCCTTTGCGCGCAGATGAACCGGCAGTTGCCATGGTGGGGGCAAGAGGATGTTCCGGCTATGGAAGGTCGGTTGCGTACAGCTTCGCAAAGGCATTTGCACAACTTGGCATTACTGTGGTAAGCGGCATGGCATCGGGTATTGATACTGCGGCACATGAAGGTTGTATTGCGGGCGGGGGAAGAACGGTGGCGGTACTTGGAAACGGCGTGGATATCTGCTATCCGCGTGAAAATATCCGGCTTTATATGCAGATTCAGGAGAAGGGAACAATTCTTTCGGAATATCCGCCGGGGACAGTACCGGCAGCAGGTAGATTTCCGGTTAGAAACCGCATTATCAGCGGGATATCAGATGCGGTGATTGTTGTAGAAGCTAGAAAAAGAAGCGGTTCACTTATAACGGCAGATGCGGCATTGGAGCAGAATAGGGATGTTTATGTTGTGCCAGGGAATATCGGGCAGCCGCTCAGTGAAGGCTGTAATGAATTGATAAAACAGGGGGCAATTGTAATTACAAAACCGGAAGATATTTTTCAGACAAAGGCGTTAAAAGATAAAATTTTTATGAATAAAACAGTCGGGAAAGGGGAAGAAAAAGAAAAAATACAGGTAAGTTGTAAAATAAAATGCGACAAGAGATTTAATTCTTAGTTGCATTTTATTTTTTATTTCTAATAAACAATAAATTGTAAAAGCATATTAAGGATTTAATGTCTTTAATATGCTTTTTTTATTTTTACAATGGGAGTGATAGTAGATGAAAGAAATAATTTTTAAAGAATCCAATTATGAAAAGGTGCAAAAAGAACTTGATAACGTTCAAAAGTTATCAAAAGTACGTACAGTCAGCGTTCAAGACATCAATGTTTACTTAGAGATAGCAGATGAAAAACTGGGAATACCAAAAAAATATATGAATGGTATATCTGTAACTATTGATGTAAATGCTCAGAATTTTCCGGCAACATATTCGTATACACCGGAAAGCACCATAGTCAAAGCGGTGTATAAAAACTGTAACTGGAAAATAACTGATATATACAGAGGACCTACACGAAGGGCTGGAAAAGAAATCTGTTGTCATTTAACAGATGAAGCAAAAGAAAAGGTGTTAGATAAATATAAGTATTTATAATAGTGATTTAATTAAAATTTTCAAATGGAGGGTGAATTATGGCAGGATATAATGGTTGGTCAATGAGTAATAATGCAGTAGAAGCTTATGCGAATGGAGAAAAGCCATTAAGTAAGTGGTCAAAGGCAGATATTCTTGAAGCAATAGAAGAACAGGAAGTTGAATTAAATTGTACAATAGAAAAGTTAAGAAAAATTCCGGCAAAGGTCTTAAAATTAGTGTGCCTGAGATATTCCTCATGGCATCACACCAGTAATCATTTTAATAAAACGGATTTTTATTCATTGGATGTTAATTCTATTGAAAATCTGACAGATAGAAAAATTAAGGAGTTGATTGAAGAATATAAGGCAGATAAAAAGACAGAAGATAAACCATTAGAAGAAAAATGGAAGTGTGCTTTTTTGGAATGGTCTGGAACAAGAGCGCATCCTAAGGCAACGGAAATAATTGAGGAAGGTGTTGTAAAAGGTGATTGGTTTTATCGTAAAAACGGTTCTAAAAAGAAAACAACGGCAAATGGATTTAGCTTTATTGAAAAATTAGGTTGATATGTTATTTATAAATCCAAAAGGAAAGAAGGTAAAAATATTTAATGAATAAGGCATACAAGCCATATAAGCATATTAGTTATGCGGATAGGCAACTGATTGAGATGTATTTATCCGCAGGAATGAGAGTAAGTGAAATTGCAAAGAAAATTGGTGTTCATAGAAATACAATTTATCGGGAATTAACACGATGTGGCATGAATAAAGAAAATTACAATGCTGATAAAGCACAGAAATATGTTTAGCGTTTAAAAGAGCATGAGAGGAAAAATGTACAAAGTAATAACTGAAGAACTAATAACCTCTGTTATTGGAACATCTGAAGAACAGATAATAGAAATAAATAAAAAGATTGAATCTGCATTTGCAAATATGGCAACAGACAGTGACCTAATGGAAGCAGCTTCTATGCCAGGAACGCAATATGGATTACAGCGAGGTGGCGGACAGCACAGTCTGTCTGATACTTATGAGCAGTATATAAGAATGCGGGAACGACAGCAGATTGAAACAAATGCATATGTAAGAGCATTAACTGAAAAGCAGGAAACAATAAACAGAATTATCAGTTGTTATAATGTTCTTACAACAGATGAACATCAGGCACTTGAGTATTTATACGAAAAATATGATTTTCAAACCGGAATGATGAAACTAAAAAAAGAGAAAGAAGTTTCAAAATCGACAATTATAAGATGGCGAAAAAATGCACTAATACACATTAAAGAATTGTATGATTCAAGTTTATCCAATATTGATATTTATCAATATTTTGGTGATAAAAATACTAAAACAAAATACCGCTAACTGGGAACTTGGCGGGCGTAGAAAATACTGCGCAGAAAGGAGCTAACAATGATAACAATAACAACGTGGAACATGAAGGGCGGGACAGGTAAAACAACCACGACATTTAATCTGGCAACTAATTATGCCAGAGCAGGAAAAAAGGTGCTGTGTATAGATTTAGACATCCAGGCAAATCTTACAGCATTCTTTGAGAAAGATATGCATAAGAGAAAAGCAGATATTAAACAGGTTCTCGAAAAGAGTGTATCTGTCGACAAAGCAATCTGCCATTCGCGGCATAGTGTTGATTTTATTTCCGGTTGCAATAAAAAAATTAATGTTACCGATGTTTTCCAGCTTAGTAAAGCGTTGGATGTAGTAAAAGATCAGTACGATATATGCTGCATTGATTGCCATCCAGACAACTCATTGTTATCCGAAAATGCATTAGCAATGGCAGATATAGTGCTGATTCCTATTTTATTAGATGGTTTTTCGAGAGATAATCTGAATCTTGTCGTTGAAGAAATTATTAATTTGGGAGATTTAACAGGACGGGAGATACCTTATCAGATTGTTGTAAACAGACTGCGCAATTTAAAAAGTCAGCGGATTATTTTTAAGGATTTGATTGAACATCACGATTATCCGTTACTTGCAACAAGCATAAGTGACTTTGCAGGTGTACAAAGCGCGCTAATTTTGCAGAAGCCGTTGTACAAGCACCGCTGTACATCACAGACTGCTATTGATTTTACAGACTTAGCAGATGAAGTCCTCGAAAGACTGGAGGTGCTGTAAAATGCCTAAATTAGATAATTTTTTTAATCAGACGAAGAATCCGGGACTTGAAAAGAACGGTGCAAAGAAAATGCACCCTCAGAATATTAATTATAAAAAGCTTCAGGAATCTTCATATCAGTATCGTAAGTTTGAACCGGGCGATGTAGAGAAGCTTGCGGACTTAATACAGACGGATGGAGAGGTATTGCAACCGTTGCTAGTAAGAAAATCCGGCGGAGATACATATGAAATTCTTGCCGGACATAAAAGGCACGCAGCGTGTAAATACCTTGTTGAACAGCGCAAGCTGGACAAGTTTGCATTCATTCCGTGCTATATAAAGGATATGACAGATGCACAGGCAGAATTTGCTGTATACAGCACTAATGGATATAACAAAAAAAGTGATTATGAAATCATGAAAGAAATACAGGGAATGGAACGGCTGCTTAAAGAACATCCGGAAGAATTTCCGGAAGCTACGGCTGGACGTATGGCAGAAAGGCTTGCTGCCATCATGGAGAAATCTAAGACGACCGTTCAGGAATACCTTACAATTTCAAAAAAGCTGGGTGATACCGGCATGGAAAAATTTAAAACTGGAGAAATAAGCAAGGATTCCGCAAAAGTGCTTTCATCTGTCCCGGAAGAAAAACAGGATGAAATCATAACCAAGGGAATCACGAAAGCCAAAGAGATTAAGCAGTATATTAAAGCGGAAGATAATACAAAAGAGGTTGAACAGCCGAAGACAAAGCCCCGACTCGAAGAAGCAGAAGACAGAGAGGAGGTGAAAGAAGTGCAGGAAAATGAAAAGTTAGAAACCGACGACACGACAGATGTTGCCCAGGATGATATTGATTCGGGTTTTCCACCTGAAGTATTTGAGCGGTTCAATGAAGACGTTGAAACAGATGTAAATCGTCCAGAAAATGCGGTTACATATGAAAATCCGGTATATATTGACAAAACGCAGGTTGATTTTATTAAAACTATGGGACGTTGTCCGTATTGCGATGAAAAGATAGCGTATCCGGTAAACCGCTACTTCTGCGGATACTGTGGAAAGTCCGTAAACTGGTATACAGACAGGGTTACATTGGAAGAACTTGCAAAGCTGCCATTTAATTAATAGCAGCTCCCTAAAGGAGAAGAAGTCATGAATAGTGTTAATGAAAACTGTAATGTAACTGGTGTCAGCAAGAAATCTCTTGCTGACCAGTTATATAAATTATTAGATGAAGAATTATGCGATATGGCGGACGTTTGTGATATTGATGAATTCAGCGTTTTTTTTAACAGGGTATTAAAAGACTATTGCTTGGTTCCGGCTAATCAAATTATAGAATGAATTGGAAGGAAAGATGTGATATGACAGAAGAAAAAGTGAAAGAATGCTATATCGAAAAGAAAATGACATTGATAGATACAGCAAAGGAGCTGCATGTGAATCTGACAGTGCTGCATAATTTTATAGTTACACATAATCTAGTAAAGGATACGCAGATTATTAATAAATTTGAATCCGGAGGAGTGGGAAAGTGTATCTAATAGAGGAAAAGCAAATTACAGGAAAATCCATAAATATAGGTTCATTGATGTTTACAATTGCAGCTGCATTGATTAGCGGTATTCTATTGTTAAAGTAAGACAGTAATTTTTTTTGGAGGGAATATGAAAGATAATAATGAAAGACTGAATAAAAAGCAGAAGTTCTATTTAAAAGCAGCTATATCAATGCTGTTATGTGCAGCACTGGTGATACTGTGTAATATAAGCGGTGGATTTATAAAAACAATAGCAATCATAGGAATTGCGTTATTATTAATTCATATGGTCTTAAATTGAGGGGGGGGAGAAGATGGCAAGATATGGAATTGGAAGTAATATACAGATGCCAACGCAACAATGTATTAAATGTAAGTACTGGGAATTTGCAACTAAAACAAATGCATTTGGATTTCATAAATTCGGGCATTGTATAACTGGTTATTGTAAAAAGCAACAAATCGGAAAGTATCAAAAAAAGAGGTAATGAAAATATGAATGCGGTTCTGCTTAGCTCAAAAAATTTTGAAGATAGCGTAGCAAAAGATTGTGATAACTGCGAGTATAACAGGATATTAGGTGATAGATGTATATGTGACTGTGACGTATGTGATTATAAGCCTATGACACAATTAGTTGATGGAATTACAGAGTGTTGCGGCTATAATTTTGGTAAGCAAGTTGTTGAAAACGTAACAGATTTAATTAATTTTTGTCCGATATGTGGCAAAAAAATCTGGAAATAAAACTATAGTATTAAGGTTTACTCTTTTCCGGAGCATATGCTGATATGCTGCCGTGGCTGCAAAGGAAGGAAAGAGATTCGGCTTATTTAAGCCGGTTATTGTTGTTAGTGCGGGCAGTTCGTTCCCCCTGTAGAGCTGCCCGTAAATATATGCAGTATGCAGGGGAGAACAGGAAGATTTTTGTCATGAAAAAGAAAACAAGGATGAAACATACTACAAAAGGATTAACGCATACTATTCGTAGTGGCGGAATCGTACATATGTTTTTAGCATATACGGCGGATGACCCTTACGAAGAAGGTGAGCTTATTGAATACAGGGAACGTTCAAGAAAAGAAGCAAAAGAAGATATTTTGCGCCTTAAAAACCCAGTATGCTATTGGCTGGATATGCGAAATATTCAGAAAGGAAATGAAATTCACCTTCCAGAAGGCTTCTGGGGAGGCTATTTTAAGGAAGATGGAGAATGGTTCTTTGAGATTGGATATGACTATTGCCGCAATTCAAGGGTAATCAACTGTCAAACTTTAGAGAGTTATGATGGATATTAATTACTTTTTCTGGAGCACAGCCGTAGTTAAGAGATTCGGCTTATTAAAGCCGGTTATTATTTTTAGTGCGGGCAGTTCGTTCCCCCTATAGGACTGCACGTAAATATATGTAAATATCAAGGGGAGAACAGGGGAGATAAAACCGTAATGAATTTAGATTTAGATTACTTCTATTCCATAGAAGCAGAGCAGTTTGCATTTTTCAGGATACCAAAAGTACTTATAAAAAATGAAATGTACAAAGGCATTTCAAATGCAGCAAAATTGTTGTATGGAATGCTTTTAGACAGAATGTCACTTTCTTTAAAAAATAGCTGGTTAGATGAAAATAGCAGAGTATATATTTATTATTCCGTACAGGAACTTTGCGAAGATTTGAACTGCTCTAAACCGACAGTTGTAAAACTGCTGGCAGAACTGGATAGTGTTAATGGAATTGGTCTTATCGAAAAGAAGCGGCAGGGTTTCGGAAAGCCGGACAGAATTTATGTTAAAAATTTTATTGCACAGAATAAGACTGAAGAGCAGGAAAAAGTGAAACCGGAAATTGAAAATAAAGATGAAAAAGAAGAAGTACAAAGCGGAAATTCACAGAGGTAAAAAATTTTACCACTGTGAATACGGAAGATAATGAAGCTAATAGCACAGAATCAAGCGTAGATGATACAGGCAATGATACACAGAAGTTAAAAAATTTAACCTCTTGTAGTCAAAAATTTTTACCACAAGAGGTTAAAAATTTTTACGCTAATAATACAGAGAATAATAAAACTGATTTGAGTAATCATCTTTCTCATCTTTCATCGAAACATAGTAATAATCAAAGTTCAGATTCAGAGAAATTGTTTATTCCGTTAATAATTTCACATGACTGGACTGACCTGAAGGAAAAATATCCGGCAGATGCAGATATGCTGGATACAATATCTGCAGTAATCACGGATACGCTTGCGACAGATAAGCGGTATCTGCGCGTTTGTGGTAACAATTGCGAAGCAGATACAGTAAAGAAGCAGCTTCAAAAACTTGAAGCCAGGCATATAGAGTATGTGCTTGCAAATATCCGGATATCTGCAAAACCTGTACATAATATCCGGGCATATCTGTTAACAGCGTTGTATCAGGCTGCGCTGCTGACAGATGAATGTATTAATGCGCATATGCGCTGTAATATGCGTAAAATAGAGCAGATTACACAGGGACAGAATAAATTTAATCAAAATCATCAACGTGAGTTTGATGATGATTTTGAAAAAATGCTGATAGCAAATAATAACATTACGTGACGAACTTCGTCATGCAGTTTTTACAATTACTGGAGGAGAAAGATGATTAAATGTGAAGGTGAAGTTGTTACAATAAAAGGCAGCTGGAAGCAGATTTTGTCTGAATATATGAAGCTTTCAGAAGCAATTATGATATATTCGGACAAAAAATACAGGGGTGGATTAAATCCAACAATTCCACACTTAATGAAAACCTTTGAAAAGAAACAGGAGGATAGGTCATGAAAATTTGTAACAAAAAGATGGAATATGCCCATATGGAACTGAATGGAAAAATGTTCTTAATATCAGCAGAGGAATTTAGTCTGTATGACAAATACCTGCAATATGCACACAATAAGGACAGAGAAATCAAAATTATTGAACCGGAAGAAGGCAATCCTTTGAAAATCGTATACGGAATGATGTTAGTCAATCCAATTTTCGATACTACAGAAGCGTTTAAAATCGCTGATAATGTAAAGAATTATAGCCTTTTTGATATAAGTGAAAACAATGTAAATGTATCTGCCTATGAAGATATACTTTTTTGCATGGATTATTCCAAAAGATGTGCAGGCTGTGAGGGATATGAATTTGATTGCGCAAGTACTGAAAAGACTGCGTTTCCATTTGCAGCATTAATGGATACCACACATATTTTTAATGGAAATAAATGTGCTATATCCATATTTCCGGCATTAGCAAACTTTGATACTATTTTTGAAAAAATGATTAATAGACCATTTGTATTGGCGTGTATAAAGAGTTTTCAGATAGAAGGACTTAAACTTACGAAAGATAATTGGAGAAAATACATTGACAAAAAGGATATGCTGGAAGCAGCTGAAAGAGCTGTTTTTGTGCAGTAAGGAGAGAAAAGTATGAATATTAAAAAGAAGAATTTATATTTGGAGTTATACCCAATAACTTATAATGATAAAAAGTACATGTGTACTATATCCAGACGAAAAGATTTTATTTTTCGTTTTATACGAATTGGAGCAGTAATTTTGTTTTTAGTTATTGTAAGCAGGATTTTGTTTATGTATCCAAAGCTTGCTAAAATTGTTGTTCCTGTTATGGTTTTTGTAGGGATTATGTCATATTTTATAGAGCATCTTTTGGTAGATTCTGAAGGTATAGTAATTGATCTTGATTGCTGTATATTTTCGATGGAAAATCATAATAAAGTGTTTCAAACAAAGATTCCAATATATTACTGGGAATGGAGAACAATCATTAAACATCAAAACTATGAAAGCTTGGTGGAGGAGATTTATAAAAAGTATAATATTTATTGTCAAATTGAGTTAGATAAAAAGAACTGGGACGGTATTATTTCATTGGAGAAAACAGAAGTTAAAGGAGCAACGAACAATGATAAATAAAGTTTTGAGTGATATACTTTTATGTGCTTTAGTAGGTTTAGTTCTTGCGTATGGACTTAGAGTGGCGATAAACTACATTATAGAAGGAATTACAATGAAGAATTTAAGGGAATTAATAGCAGGTATACTCATTGTACTTATTTGCGTGTGTATGGTACTTGCAATAATATATGCTAAATTTTTACATTAAGCAGGGAGCAGAAGAATGAAAAGAAAAATAAGATTACCGCCTTAACTGATTATTGTAGAATAAAGTAAATGTTATTCATTCAGACGGAAATATATCACATATGGGACAGTGTATATAAAACACTGCCCCATTTTTTGACACTAAATGGAACCAAATGACACTAAATGACACCAAATGGAACTTGAAACCGCTTGAAAATACTCTTATCCTTGAATAAGACGGTAATACGGTTCCGGTGCAGGAATAGTAAATCGCCTGAATAAATTTTTGAGAAAGGAGCAGGAAAAATGTTATCAGTTCTTTTTGAGGACTACGGTCCTGGCATTAAGTATTTAATTGCAACGCTTGCGATTATTGCAATCGTTTTGGCAATCTGTGTATGCGATACGAATGGTGTAATCTATTCTGCATTCACAAACCTCATTGCATCTTTTCTTACGAGAGCAAATGCACTTGCAGGATTCTAAATAAGAAAAAAATGCAGCATTATTTTTAGGGGTGTGAGTTTATCCGCACCCCTGTTTTTTTGGAAATTATTGGAGGAAATATGGCAGAGAAAAGATTAAAGATTACAGCCGGACTACTTACAGAAGATAAATTGAATCCGTTAATGCGTTATATTAAAGATACAAATATCACAGACATTGACTGGAACGGTACTGCTCTGTGGGTGCGCGATGTAAATAATTGTAGATGGAAAGAAAATAATCCGGCTGTGACACCGGAGTATATTAATTCACTTGTTATACATATCGCAAATGCGGTATCGCAGCCATTTAATGTAGATAATCAGATACTGGAATGTGAAATGGACAATATGCGTTTTACATGTGTGCATGAATCTCTTGCGCTGAGAGGACGTACCATATGTATAAGAAAAGTACAGGAAAAGCCGCGACTTACATACAGCGGATTAAAAGGTATATATTGCGATGAAGGTATTTTGAATCTGCTTATTAATCATGCCGCAGGGAATTACAACATGGTTATCTGTGGCAACCCCGGAGTTGGAAAAACAGAGTTTGCAAAGTTTTTGTCACTTTTTATTCCGGATAATGCAAAAGTTATAACAATCGAAGATACGAGAGAATGGTATTATTCCAAGCTCAAACCGGAAGCAGATGGAATTGAATTAATTACGTCTGAAAAAGAAGATTATACACAGCTAATTAAAACGTCTGTGCGTTTGAATCCGGGTAGAATCATGCTGGCGGAAACACGTTCCGTTGAAGCAGCGGAACTGCTCGAAGCATGGTCTACCGGTATGAAAGGGATTACAACCCTGCATACGGATGATTTAAGAAGCGTTCCAGACAGGTTTTTAAATATGATGAACTGTGTTGGAAGTAAATCGCATGAGAACAATATCTATGAGTATCTGGATGTAGCCGTACTGATCAAGGCAAAAAAGAATGATAATGGAACATATACAAGGTATATTGACCAGGTCGCATATTATTATCATGATGAAAACCGAAAGAAGATAACGCTGATCGTAGAAGACGGACAGCACACAGGTGAAAAAATTCCGGATTACATCATGAAAAAATTCCGGGATGAGCTGATAAGCAATCCATATGAACTGGATAAAGATTTAAAGGAAAAGGTGAAATTCTATGAAGAAAAGAAAGAATAAAGAGAATAAAGAGAGCAGGCTGTATTACCTGAATCACAAAAATCTTATCGGTGAAATTGAAAATTACGGTTATGTATTCAAATTCAGAAAGCTTTTATTTACATATCTGTGTGTACTGGCAGGCTGTATATTAGCGGGCTTGCTGTACAAGCTTCCTCTGTACGGCTACGTGGTAATAATTGTATTTGCACTATTGCAGACACCGTTTCTTGTACGGAATTACTATAAAAGTTTGTACGAGCAGCGCCGTTTTTCGGATGCCAGCAAATACGTGGAACGTATGCTGTATTATTTTAAGGCAAAGGGTAAAGTTCTTGATGCCTTAAATGATGTAGAGAAAGTATTTCCTGAGGGACGTATGAAAGACTGTATCGGCAATGCAGTCAGACACATTCAGGATACAGTTGATGAAAATGCAGTTAAGGACGCACTGGAAATCATAGAGCAGGAATATTCCTGCCGCAGAATAAAAAGACTGCATACATTTTTGCTTCAGATTGAAAATGATGGCGGTGATATGGACATGGGAGTAGAAACGCTTCTGCGTGACCGGCAGATTTGGACAGACACAAAAGTGATGTTTCAGAAGCAGAAAAGAAATGTCAAAATTCTTGGCATGATTTCAATAGCATTATCGTTTGCAATGTGCCTGATTACATTGTATATTCCAATGATGTTTAATATTGAAATGCTGGATATAAGCACAAATAATCTGGTGCAGATATCAGCGGTTATCATGATTCTGTATTTTCTCCGGGTATATTCCGGTCTTGACAAAAAGCTCTGTATAAACTGGCTTGATGAGAAAGAAGCAGAAGTAGATAAAATTAAAAAAATGTATGAGATGTATATACATTATGATGTCCGGAAACAGGGACGTAAGTTTTTTTTATATAGTGCGGTGCTTGTTATATTCGGTCTTATTCTGGCAGTTATTCTTCATACTCCCGCACCACTTGTAATTAGTGGAATCGTGGCACTGCTACTTGTGAATTATCCGTATTTTAACCAGAAAACTGTAGGAAGATATTTAAAAAAGCAGATAAAAAATGAATTTCCGACATGGGTTGTTCAGATTTCATTACAGATGCAGAACAACAATGTTGTCATGTCCATTGCCCGGACACTTGAAACAGCTCCGGCAATTTTGCAGCCTGCAATTGAAAAATTTATTGCAGAAACAGAAGCTGCTCCGGAAGATGTACAGCCTTACAATAACTTTCTTTCTGAATTTAATCTGACTGAAACCGGTGAGGTTATGAGTACACTGTATTCAATCAGTTCAGGGTCAGGTGCTGACATGCAGACAGAGTTTAAGGAAATTCTGAAACGTAACAATGACATGCTTGAAAAAGCAGAGAACCGCAAGAATGATGATAAAATCGTCGTCATGAAAAATATGAGCGTTTCAAAACCGGCAATCGCTGCAGGATTCAAGCTGCTTGTGGACATGACGGTAATGATGATTTCTTTTTTTGTAAAATCAACGGAAATGTTTTAAGGAGGGAATTTAAGTGAAACAGATTTTTGAAACATATCTTACGTTGTTTCTTATGTTAATGGCAGTTTTTACACTTGAAGGAATCATTGCTGCGGATATTGATACAAAAAATGCGAGGGATTTTAAAGAAAGCATTGTTGATGAAATTGAAAACAGCAATTTTTCTCCAACAGTGATTGCTGAGTGCCGCAATGCCGGAAACAGCAAATATACGGTGACAGTAGATGAGTATAAGGATAATGAGAACAATACTGTTATGGCAGAGGTTACAGTATCTTATAACTACAGTATACCGTTTCTGAATGTGAATAAGCAGCACGAGTTAAAGGATTTTGCAGTATAAAGAGGTGATATGATGGAACAGATTATGGAGCAGATTGGCGATTCAGTGGTTGTTGCTGTGTTAGGTGTCAGTTTTATAGGGCTGTTTAAAATAGTGCTTTATGCAGTAACGCTTTTTTAAAGGAGGTACGGAATGGAAGAAATTATTAAAAACTACGGGGATGGCATTACATCTGCGCTTGCAGCACTGGCGGTGCTTGCGGTAGTGGGCGGCACTTTGTATCTGGCACTGCAAAACGGTGTTACGGCATTTGTATCAGGCTTGTTTTAGGAGTGGCATATGAAGACAATAATGAAAACCTTTTCGAGCGGTACAATAGCTGCAATAACAGCGTTAGCCATACTTATCATTCTGACGGGTGTTACAGTGGCGGGACATACAGGTGTGTTTAACATCTTTGGAAACATGGTTACTGTAGACAATGCAGATTACAGCGGATATAATGCCGCAGCTGCAAAGACACAGGACATATTGGCGGGTGAACCGGTACAGATTCTTTATGATGATACGGCGGACAGAATATATGCCGGTACGGATGCAGAGATACTTTCCCGGATTTCCATTATCCGGGACGGAAATACAGAAAATGCACAGGATGCGGATCGTGTAAAGGTACTGTATGTAAAGGATAAAGAAGGAAATGAAATCGCTTATGACGAAACGAGCAGAACTGTGAGATTTGAAAATCCGGGACTGTATGTGGTACGTGTGTCTGTTAAGGATTCTGAGAACAGACAGACTGTGGCAGATATTACGATTCCGGTAGAGGAGCAGTAGATGAAAAAAATAATTCTTGCATTTTCACTTGGCATGATGATTCTGACCACGGTTCTGATAGTCATGTCGGTAGATGCAAAAGACATACGGCAGGATGAGATTAACGGCAGCCTGCCGGAAGCACTGGAAGCGGCAGTTGAAAGTGCAATGGCTGAAATCTATGAAGACAGGGCATATACAACAGGAAATTCAGATGAATTTGTAACGGACTTTCTTGAAAAGTTCTGTATGCAGATAGACAGTGCAGAAGATATTGAAGTCAAAGTGCTGGATATGGATTACGAACATGGACTGATGTCTGTTGAAGTAACTGCTTCATTTCCGAATGCAGGTGGAAATGTAAGCAGAATATCCTGTGTTAAGACGGCTGTGTTAGAGAAAGAACAGGATACAGCCAGTCAGGACTATGCGCAGATTACATTCATAACCAATGATGAGGTGTATAAGGTTTACAGTCTGCCGAAAGGCAGCAATATCATTATTCCTGTGAATCCTGAAGATACCGGATTTAGATACTGGTGCAACAGCAGCGGACATCAGATTGATGAAAGTTATGTTATTACAGAAGATATGACTATTATTGCCGTATATTTATAAAACGTGACGAAGTTCGTCACAATTTGTACCTTGAAAACTGAATAAGCCCCGGCATGGAAATTAAAATGTGACGGACTTCGTCACGCAGAAAAAATAGTGCTTGCAATACACACCTAACAGGTGTATACTGTGCATAGGATAAAAGAAAGGAGGTATGCTGCCATATGACAGTAAGGAAGCTGGTAGAAAAAACAGGAATGACACAGAAACAATTTGCTGAATATTTTGGCATTCCGTTCCGGACGTTACAGAACTGGGTACTCGGACAGGAAAAATGCCGGGACTACTGGATAGAACTTATGCAGTATAAACTCCAAAAAGAAGGACTACTTATTGACACTGACGAAGATAAATGTGACGAAGTTCGTCACATTTGAAAGAAAGGGGCTATTGATATGAGTGAAAGAGAACAGGCAAAGCAAATCATTGACAGTCTGCCGGAATATAAGATTGGAAATATCTTGTTATTCTTAAAAGGTGTACAGTTTGATGACGATATGGAAGACGATATATATTGTGAAAAACTTGTACAGGATTACATGGACAATCCAGACCCGGGAAAAGCGGAAACGATAACACTTGAAGAACTGGCAAAAAGGGAAGGGATAGGTTTATGTAATTAAACCGGAGACAGAGGACAGATATATAACAAGTACTAGATAATTTGTGACGAACTTCGTCACAGGAAAGGTTGAAAATATGACAAGATTAAAAGAATTATTAAAGGACAAAAAAGTAAAAGTAGTAGCAGGAGTAGCGGCGGTAATCGTTTTAATTGCTGTAGGAATAACGGCGGTGTGTGTATCAGGCGGTAATAAAAATAAGCAGACAGCCACACAGGAAACAAAACAGCAGACAACGACAGTAGCTACAGCAAAAAAGACAGAACAGACCACAGCAGCGATGGAAATAGCACAGGCACAGACAGGAGCAGGTGAAACCACAGCTGTAGCAGAGGAAACGAAAGTAGAAAATGATTCACAGACAGAAGAAGCCGTAGCAGAAGCTCCACAGCAGGCAAAACCGGTAGTAGAAGAAGCGCAGCCGGAAGAAATTTCTCACGGTGAGGAAGCCGTGTCAGAGAATACAGGGAATAATACAGGAAATGATACAGAAGAAAGTAACGAGCCGGAAGAAGTAGAAGACACCGGAAACAACGAACCAGAAGAAGCCCCGGCACCAGAACCTACTCCAGAACCGGCAACCGAAGCAGCACCGTCATTAACAGATGAGGAAAGACTGGTTGCTACTGGGAAGTGGGAACTTGAGTATGAATATAAAGGAACTAAAAGTTATAAGTATACAGACCCGAATACCGGATATACAATAAACGCTAATTTTAATGGTGGTGATTATAAAAATTGCACATCAAATGGTCCAGATGAAGTAAGAGCAATCTTTGATGCCCATGGCATACCTAAAGGTGTAAAAATGAACATAGATACAATGTTAATGTTGTAAAATACAATAGAATAAAAAATATTTTAAATGGCACTTTACAGTCTTGTTCTGTAGAGTGTCATTTTGCGTAGAAAGGAGCAAAAGTATGAAAAGAAAAATACAATACGTTTGGTTAATGCTTGCGGTATGCGTGCTGATTTTTATTAGTACCGTTGAAAATAGTAAAATAGTGCAGGCAGCAACCTTTGAGAATGGATATTATTGTGAAACGGTTCAGGCTACTTTAAAAGTAGACTATACCGTAAGAGGAGAATTTGGTGAATACAATCAGACAACCAGTCCGGATGACCGTTGTGATAATGTACCAATAAATGTTTCTAAATCATTAGAGATTCCTGTAAATGTGAATGTACGCAGAAATGTAAATAGTGCTACATATACAATGTCTGTTAATACAACATCAGACTGGCACGCAGAACAGTATTGTTATGGTGATTGGTATAACGAAGATGAGGGGTCATTTATTATCTGTGATGGAATTGCAGCATTTAATTTCACTGCTGATGGTTCACATGATTTATCAGGTATCAATTCAAATACATCATCAGAACAGACGGAAGATTTAACATACAAAGGCTGTGAGAACAAAATAGAAAAGTTATATGATAATAATGATGACTGGGTTATTGATAAATCCGATGTAACAGTAATATTAGACCGAATGACCCTCACATTTACATACCCGCCATTCCCGGAGTACACGGTACAATATGACCCGAATGGTGGAAGCGGATATATGCCGTCAGAAACAGTAAGATATTCAGAGAATTTTGCATTGAAAGCAAACGCATACACAAAGAACGGGTATGTGTTTAAGGGCTGGGCAGTAATCCGTGAAGCAGACGGAGCGGTGTTCTGTGACAACCGTGGGTGGACACCGTTTAACGAGTGCCAGCCGGAAGAATGGCATATATATGGCACAGGAGAACAGTATGCGATGGATACGGCATGGTTCGGTGACCGGACGGACGGAATTTTTACGTTCTGCGCACAGTGGGAAGCGGCAGACAGGTTTGTAAACTATATGGGCAACGAAGCGGATAACAAAGAAGACTACTACCAGTCCTATTCGGCTGCATCGGAGAACAGGTTTAATAAATTGGATTTCAAAAAGACGGGATACACCGCGGGAAGTAATTGGGTGTATAAAGACCAGTTTATGAACACGGCAGGAAGTTATGCGGGAGATGGAACGGCAGTCATGCCAGGACAAAACGGACTGACGACAATCCGTACAAAGTGCGGCGGAAGATATGACAGCGTAGATATTAATGCCGCAAGTACGGAAAACGGCGCAAATGTGCAGATTTGGGACTGCGTAAATGGAAATGCGCAGATGTTTGCGTTCCAATATGTAAAAAATGAAAATGGTGTACCGTACTGGACAATCAAAAACAACTATTCTGGAAAAGTGCTTGACGTAAACGGAACAGCAGCCGGTGCAAATGTCCAGCAGTATGCATACCACGGCGGCGATAACCAGTTATGGACGTTAAAAATGGCAGGGGACGGATACTTCTATAACGGGGTTTTAGGGGTGTCCCCTAATGAGGATAAGTAGGTGAATAAAAAGTTTGATATATAATAAAAAATTTAATGGATAAATAACCTGTTATAGGATAAAAAAGACAAATGAAAAAACAAATAAAAAAAATTAAAAAAGTTGTTGACAACCTGTCCCATTGGTGATATTATAATCAAGTCGCCGCGAGCGAGGGCAACAAAAACAGCCCACAGC
>ERZ791641.202-NODE-202-length-68353-cov-7.483030_pt1 | contig 68353 bp, 60 predicted proteins | sample MGYA00510055_ERZ791641 | MGnify/ENA primary metagenome ERZ791641 (study PRJEB30046, sample SAMN00715226) | human gut metagenome | study: EMG produced TPA metagenomics assembly of the A metagenome-wide association study of gut microbiota in type 2... | reverse complement strand
ATTTTAATCGAAAATGTACAATTATTTTTTTGAAAATATAGAAAAAGAGCTATCGCTAGCGGATTTTTTTACCCGCTATTGCGACAGCTCCATATTTGATTTATAAGAAACTATATTACACAAAATTATCTACAGTCTCTATTTTAAAGTCTACTTACGGAGATTTTATTCCTTAACTCTTAACTACTGACTCAAAACTACTAACTAAACACTTTTAACTACTAACTTTTAATGGTTCCTACAATTCTTAATTTGTTCAAAATATATTTTTCATCTTTATGACAAGTATTGAAATACTCTGTTAAATCCCTTCCAGCATATAATCCATAATGCCTACCATCGCGCCACTCTTTAATTGATGTCACATCATATACAGTTCCATCAATAACAACATAAGCTAAACTTCCATCACTTCCATCAAATTTAGCTATTTCATCCATTGTGTAATATCTCAATTCCTCTCTACTACTAAAATCATGCTTCTTCCCTGATTTTTTCTCCCTCTTTGTTTCTTGTTTAGTCGATTTTTTTTCTTCTTTTTCACACTTTTCCGTTTCTGATAACTCACTCTTAACTTTTTCTATTTTTTTATTTAATCCATCTATTTTCTTTTCTAAAATATCTATATTCTTTTCTGCTATATCTATTTTTGCTATTTTTTTTAATTTATTAGCCTCTTCATCCAAGTATTCACTTATTTCATCAAAAACATTCTGCATAACCTTAATAATGGTTTCAGCATATTCCTTAGGGTATGTTTGTAATAAATTCTTTAGTTTATTTATTTCACAATACTTTTGTTCTAAGAAATCTTTTTTAGCCATACTTTCCTCCAAAAACATTCTTTAAATATATATTATGAATTTAAGTTGCAAATGTTAGCAAAGTATTGTAAAATCGTATTAATAAAATTACAAACTTTTATTGACTATGATGAGAAGAGTAACTTTTGAAGGTAGTTTTAGCGAGTAAGGGATGGTGTAAGCCTTATACGAAATCAATAGTGAAGAACATCTCTGAGTTTCTAACTGAACTTTAAGTAAGTTTATTTACTTAAATATTAGGCTTAGACGGCTAAATGTCGTTATTAATTTACTAAGTGGCCTTTTTTAGGCAATTTGGGTGGTACCACGTAAGTAATTCCTTTCGTCCCATATATTTTGGGGATGAAGGGATTTTTTTATTGCTTTTATTTAATTTTGAAATAATAAATATTTTATTAACAGGAGGTTATTATGGAAAAAGTAGTTTTAGTAAAATCACTTTATAGAAACACATCAGAATACTTATCTAAAGAAGTAACAATTTCAGGTTGGATAAGAACTCTTAGAGCATCTAATGCTTTTGGATTTATCGAAGTAAATGACGGATCTTTCTTTAAAAATATTCAAGTTGTTTTTGATAACAAATTAGAAAACTTTAAAGACATTTCAAAGTTACCAATAAGTTCATCAATTAAAGTTATTGGTACATTAGTTGAAACTCCAGAAGCTAAACAACCATTTGAAATTCAAGCAAAAGAAGTTGTAATTGAAGGAATGTCAGACTCTGACTATCCATTACAAAAGAAAAGACATACTTTTGAATACTTAAGAACTATTGCACACTTAAGACCAAGAAGTAATGCTTTCTCTGCAGTATTTAGAGTTCGTTCTGTAGCCGCTTATGCTATCCACAAATTCTTCCAAGATCAAGGGTTTGTATATACAAACACACCAATCTTAACTGGAAGTGACTGTGAAGGTGCAGGTGAAATGTTTAAAGTTACTACTTTAGACTTTGACAATGTTCCAAGAACTGAAGATGGAAAAGTTGATTACAAAGAAGACTTCTTTGGTAAGGAAACTAACCTTACAGTTTCAGGACAATTAAATGCTGAAACTTTTGCTCTAGCATTTAGAAATGTTTATACTTTTGGTCCAACTTTTAGAGCTGAAAATTCAAATACAGCTAGACATGCTGCTGAGTTCTGGATGGTTGAACCTGAAATAGCATTTGCTGATTTACAAGATGATATGGAATTAGCAGAAGCAATGTTAAAATACGTAATTAAGTACGTTATGGATGAATGTCCTGAAGAAATGGCATTCTTCAACCAATTCGTTGAAAAAGGATTATTAGATAAGTTAAATCACATCGTAACTTCTGACTTCGGAAAGGTAACTTATACTGAAGCGGTTGAAATGTTAAAGAACTGTGGTAAAGCATTTGAATACCCAGTTGAATGGGGTGTAGACCTTCAAACTGAACATGAAAGATATTTAACTGAAGAAATATTTAAGAAACCAGTATTCGTTACTGACTATCCAAAAGACATTAAAGCTTTCTATATGAGACTTAATGATGATGGAAAGACTGTTGCAGCAACTGACTGTTTAGTTCCTGGAATAGGTGAAATCATCGGTGGTAGCCAAAGAGAAGAAAGACTTGATGTATTAAAAGCTAGAATGGCTGAATTAGGTCTTAATGAGGAAGATTACTGGTGGTATTTAGAGCTTAGAAAATATGGAGAAACTAAGCATGCTGGATTTGGTCTAGGATTTGAAAGATTAATAATGTACATCACTGGTATGTCAAATATCAGAGACGTTATTCCATTCCCAAGAACTACTGGTCAATCTGATTTCTAATATATTAGAGAACTACTGCATTTTTTAATGCAGTAGTTTTTTTAATTTTTTTCAAAAGTATGTATAGAACTTCTAATAACTGTACATAATTATAATGTAAATATAAAACCTGTAATATACAGGTTCCCATCCCCCCATTATTTAAAAAAAGCGCTTATGCGCTTTTTTTGTTTATAAGAAAATAAGGATATTAATCTTATAAAACATAAGTTAATATCCTTAAAAATTTTATCCTATAACTATTATATTGCCATATTCTAGACTTTTTTTTACATCAATTATACGTTGATTAGTCGAACCTTTAAATTTCAATTCTTCATTTCTATTCATTATTTCAAATCTACCATCAACTAATACATCTATATTATTCAATAACATTCTTATATTTTCATTTTTTTTCATAAGCTCTAAAAGCTTCTCAAAAGTATATCCTGTATAACACCATATATTTAAATTAGCTTTCTTAAATGCCTTTGCCATATAAGCAAAACTATGAGCTTGTTCTATAGGATCACCACCACTAAATGTTACTCCTTTTAACATAGGATTATCTAAAACATCCTTTATCAATTTATCCATATCCATAATTTCTCCACCATCAAAACTATGTGTTTCTGGATTAAAGCAACCTTCACACTTATGTTTACAGCCCTGGGCAAAAAACACTCTCCTCATTCCAGGTCCATTTACTAAACTTTCATAGGCTATTCCTGCTAACCTCACAGTTTTATTCATATTTAACTGACCTCCAAAAGCATTATGATTTTATGCTTTATCTAATTGCTAGCCATTGTAACACTCCAACCTATTCAGGTGGAAGATAACAACAGACATTCCTCTATACAATAAATTTTAACCTTAAAATAGAGTTAATACTCTATCTCAAACTAAGAATTTAATTTATAATAATTAATTAAACATCCTTTTAATATAATTTCTCGTTCATCATCAGTAAGTTCACCTAGTTTTAATTCAAGTTCTTTCATTGATTTATTAACAACATATGCTTTTATGGAATCTTTCTTTTCTTTAATTGCTTCTATTATATTAGGTACAAATAGATAATCCCCATTATCAAAACATATATCTTCTTTAAGAATAAAAGGAAGCATACCCCAGTTGATTAAATTTGAACGATATCTCTTTGTAGCATATTCCTTCGCTATATTAGCCCAACCACCTAATACCTTTTGACAAGATGCTGCTTGTTCACGAGCTGATCCATCACCAGGCTTAACTGCATAAATGGTACTTCCTATTCCAGTGTTTTTATAATTAACATCAGTAAACACCTCTCTAATTGAAGTAAATACAGAACCTAATTCATTAACAGCATCTATAGGCGATTCATTTGCTATTCTAGCTTTTTCAGCTTTTTGAATTTCCTTAGCTCTTCCAACATATTCTGGATCTTTACGAGATAACGTAAATTCTGCTAAACCTAATGGATTAGAACGATATGATGAAGTCTCTCCTGATGGAATAAGTTCATCAGTTGTAGTAACTGGATCATGAATCACAGAAACTACTTTTAATAATAAGTTATCAGTTAAAGCCGACATTGTTGGCCAATCTACTATATTAGGTCCAAATTTAATTTCTACTGATGGATCGGCTTTTCCAACTCCATCATAAACACGATTTTCATATATAGATTTATCAAAATAATATTTTGGTTTTGTAAAATTAACATCTATATCAGTTGCTGCCGTTAAATATCCTTTATTAGCTGCTGTTGCTGCAATAGATCTAGCATCCATTAATGCAACTGATGCAATTTGTCCATTAGTTATCTTTGACCCTTCTCTATTAGGGAAGTTTCTAGTTGAATGACGTATACTTAATCCATTATTTGCAGGAACATCTCCTGCACCAAAACAAGGCCCACAAAATGCAGTACGAACAGTAGCACCTGTAGCCATAATATCTGCAATTCTACCATTCTTAACAAGTTCCATAAATACCGGTTGAGATGCCGGATAAACACTTAATGAAAATTCATCACTACCTATTGAAGTACCTTTTAAAATATCTGCTGCATCACAAATATTTTCAAATCCTCCGCCTGCACATCCTGCAATTACTCCTTGCTCTACATAAAACTTACCATTATGAATTTTATCTCTTAATGTAAACCTAACTTTATTATCTAAGCTAATTCCAGCTTTCTTTTCAACATCTGCTAATATATCATTAAGATTTGCATTTAATTCTTCAATGCTATAAACATTGCTTGGATGGAATGGCATAGCTATCATTGGTTTAATTTTAGCTAAATCAACATAAATCATTCCATCATAGTATGCTACAGTTCCAGGATTTAATTCTTTATATTCATTTACCCTTCCATGAATATCATAAAATTCCTTTATTGTATTATCAGTTTTCCATATAGATGATAAACATGTTGTTTCCGTAGTCATAACATCAATACCAATTCTAAAATCAGCACTTAAGTTATCAACTCCATCACCTACAAACTCCATTACCTTATTATTAACGTATCCATTGGCAAAAACTGCTCCAATTATAGCTAAAGCAACGTCTTGTGGACCAACTCCTTTTTGTGGTGAACCTGTTAAATATACTCCTACTACATCTGGCATATTAATATCATAAGTTTTACATAGTAATTGTTTAACTATTTCAGGGCCACCTTCTCCAATTGCCATGGTTCCTAAAGCACCATAACGAGTATGACTGTCAGAACCTAATATCATTTTCCCACATCCAGCTAACATTTCCCTTGCAAATTGATGTATTACAGCTTGATGGGGTGGTACATATATCCCACCATATTTCTTTGCACATGAAAGTCCAAACATATGGTCATCCTCATTTATTGTTCCTCCAACAGCACATAAGCTATTATGACAATTAGTCAAAGCATATGGAACCGGAAATTTTTCTAATCCTGATGCTCTTGCTGTTTGAATTATTCCTACAAATGTAATATCATGAGATGCTAATTTATCAAATTTTATTTTTAATTTGTCCATATTTTCTGATGTATTATGTTCTTTTAAAATATTATAAGCAATAGTATTTTTTTTAGCATTTTCCTTGCTTGGATAATTATTTCCAAGTTTATTTGCCAATATTGAATTAACTTCGTTACAATCTTCTACAATCTCCCTATTATTAATAAGGTAAACTCCATTTGAAAATAATTTTATCATTTTTAATTCTCCTTATTTTTTTCTTTTCTTAATTGTTTATATTCTTTATAAAGTTTAACTAATTCCTTATCAAATAAGGTTCTCTTTAATCTAACAGAAGCAGCTCTTACCATTTCTAATACGCCTTGTGCTTCTTCATCATTTAACTCAATATTGTACTCTTTAAACTTATTAATTATGCCAGCTTTTCCAGAATGCTTTCCTATAACAATTTGTCTTTGTAATCCAACTACATCTGGATCAAAAGCTTCATAGTTTTTAGGATCTTTTATTGCACCATCTGCATGAATTCCAGACTCATGAGCAAACATATTCTCACCAACAATTGCTTTCCAAGAAGGTAAGATTCTACCCGAAGCTTGTGCCACATATTGAGACACTTCTCTAAACATCTTAGTATCTACATCAACTTTATATCCATAAACATATTCCAACGCCATTAATACCTCTTCCAATGCAGCATTTCCAGCCCTTTCTCCAAGCCCATTTACAGTTACGCCAACATGGCTTGCTCCACCTAAAATACCTGCTATTGCATTAGCCGTTGCCATTCCAAAATCATTATGTGTATGCATTTCTATATTGAAATTTGTTTTCTTATATAACTCTTCGATATCTGCTCTTAAAGAAAAAGGTTCTCTTATTCCAACAGTATCACAATATCTAAATCTATCAGCTCCTGCTTTTTTAGCTTCTTCAATAAATCTAACTAAAAATTCTTTGTCTGCTCTAGATGCATCTTCCCCATTTACAGATACATATAAACCATTCTTTTTAGCAAATTCAACTGATTTTATCATATTTTCTAATACCCATTCTCTTGAAGTCCTAAGTTTATGCTTTATATGAATATCAGAAACAGATACAGAAATTGCAACTGCATCTACTCCACAATCTATAGATTCTTCAATATCTGATATAACAGCCCTATTCCATGCCATTATACTTTTTCTATTATTATTTCTTTTAACAATTTGCTTAATTGCCTTTTTTTCATCTCCACCCATTGTAGGAATTCCAACTTCTAATTGATCTACCCCAAGATCACTTAGCATATCTGCAATAACAACCTTCTCTTCATTTGCAAAAACAACTCCAGCTGTTTGTTCCCCATCCCTAAGAGTAGTATCTACTATATAGATTTCCCTATTATCACTATCAAATCTAATAGCCATTTTTTTGCCCCCTTTAAATTTATATATAGTTAGATATAGTTGTATATAAAAAATAGGGGTTTTGCCCCAATTATTACAACTATATCTTTATTTTACCATTTTATCATATCCAAAATTTTTCCACAATGTTTTTTTCTAAAAATTGCAAGTTTTATATTTTTAAATTCATTTTAAAAGACTATTTTTACTCTTTTAATGATTGAAGTTTTAATTTTTGCAATTATTTTATCTTTTCTTTCATTTTATGTTAAATGCCTCTAAGGTTGCTACTATATTAATAGTATCCTTAAAGGCATTTATAAAGTGAATTCTTAGCTTAATATTGAGTTTTAACTGAGTATTAAGGTTAGAATTCGTTATCTAGGAAGCGTCAATTGTTATCTCTGCATAGATAGAAGTATTATAATGGCTAGTCACAACTAAATCACATTACATCATAGTTATTTTTATATCTTCCTGTATGTGATCTCCTATCTAACCTTTCCTCATACTTTCCAGGCCCAAACCTTTCATCCAAACTCAAATATCCTGTAACTCTTGATACCCCTTGAATATTTCTACTATTGCATTTTGGACATTTACTTAAATTGCTTTCAATACTTGTTCCACATTCTTTGCAATATCTAATATGAAAATTAATTCCTATATAACTTATATTAGTATTTGTATAAGCATATTTTATTATATCCATAATTACTTCAGGTGATGGAGAGTCATCTACTTCAATATAAGAAATATGACCTGCATTACAAAGCTTGTGATATGGAGCCTCAATATCTATTTTTTCTTTTATTGATATGTTATAACTTACAGGAATATGAAAACTATTTGTGTAGTAATCTTTATCTGTTACTCCTTTTATTACTCCATATACTTTTTTATCCTGCTTTATAAACTTTCCTGATAACCCTTCAGCTGGTGTTGCATAACAACTCCAATTAAGATGTGTCTCTTCAATTAATTTATCTGTATAATTTCTAATGAACTCAATTATTTCTACCCCTAACTTTCTAGCTTCTTTAGATTCTCCATGATGACATCCAATTAAAGCAGTTAAAGTTTCAGCAAGGCCTATAAATCCTATAGCCCATGTACCTTGTTTAAGAATTGGTTCAATAGAATCATCTTGTGACAATCCTTCCGAACCTTTCATTAATCCTTGACCTGCAACAAATGGCAAATCTTTAACTCTTAATTGCTTTAAAACGCCATATCTATGAAGCAATGCTTCTTTTGCTAAAATTAATCGTTCTTGTAATATTTCAAAAAATTTATCAATATTTTTATTAGCTTCTATCCCTATTCTAGGTAGGTTAATAGTTATTGGAGCTATATTACCTCTTCCTTTACATCCTGGCTCTCCATTAACATTTTTCATCAAATAAGTACGACATCCCATGGTTGCTGGAAGATATCCTTTATCATAATATTCCTTATTAAAATCAGCATCTATATTCATAAATGTTGGATTCATTCTTCTTGATGCAACCTCACAAGCAATCTTAAATAAATAGTAATATGGATCATTTGGCTCTCTATTAACGCCTTCTTTAACTCTAAATATTATATTAGGAAATATCGGTTGCTCTCCTTTTCCCAATCCCTTTTCATATTCTTTTAAAAAGATTTCACAAACTAATGCAGCATCTTTAGAATTTGGTATTCCTAAATTTATAGAAGAAAATGGAACCTGAGATCCTGCACGTGAATGCATAGTATTTAAATTATATACAACACCTTGCATAGCCTGATGGATTCTATACTTTAATTTTTCCTCTACTAAATTTTCAAATTCTTCTTCTTTAATTCCATATTGTATTAATTCTTTTCTTATTTCTTCTCTTGTTGGCTCAACAAATTGAGCCATATCATTATCAAAATCTGGATGAGACTGTCCCCCAAACATATCATTTTGAGTTGATTGCAATAATATACAAGACAATTCTGCTGCAGACTCTATACGTTTAGGTGGTTTTATAGTGCCGTATCCAGTATTAAACCCCTTGCTTAATACCTCTCCTGTAGGGATATGCAAACAATTTGTTGTTAAATTATACGAATCAAGATCATGGAAATAAACCTCTCCAACTTCATGAGCCTTTGCCAGATATTTAGGCATATTATAAAGATTATGCCATTTATTAGACTCAGAAGCTATTCTTAATAATTTAGAGCTGAAATTATTTCCAACATTCGCATTATCCCTATCTGTTTCAATGCCTATATTTTTAATAGCTTTCATCAAATCTGACTTTATATCTCTAACCCTAGTTCGCTCTCTCCTATAAGAAGAATATGCTCTTTGAATATTTATATGTCCGCTATCAATTAATGCTTTCTCTACTAAGTTTTGTACTTCTTCTACTGATACTTTTTCCTTTTTAGACTCTTCTATATACTGAATAACCCTTTGAATGCAAACTAGAACTTCACTTTCTCTTAATTGTTCCCCAACTTCATCGCTTGCTTTTTTTATTGCATTGCCAATTTTATCAGTATTAAATTTAACTTCTCTGCCATCTCTTTTTACCACATATAGCACTTTATTCGCCTCCTACACACAATATATTGTGTATATTTTAACTCTCATATACATTCTATCTCTTTTGGAATTATATGTAAATAGTTTTTAATTATATATATTTTTTAACTTTACCTAATAAATTTTTATGAAATTGTATAACCTTATCAATAGTGATAATATTACACTTATCACTATTGATAATATTATCTAATATGATATACTAAAAATATACAATAAATTATCGGAGGATTTTTTATATGCAAAAAATTGCTTTAATTACAGATAGCGCTTGCGATCTTGATTTAAATACATTAAGAGAAAATAACGTTAATTTATTACCACTTAGAATAATCTACTCTAGTGGTGATTATAGAGATAGAATAGATATTTCACCATCTGAAGTTTATGAGAACTTGGAAAAAGAAATTCCTACAACATCTTTGCCAAGTGCTAAGGAAACTGAAGAAATCTTAAATAAATTAGAAGAAGAAGGATATACACATGTTATTTGTATTTCTATTTCAAGCGGTCTTTCTGGAAGCTATAATGCTTTAAGATTAGCTTTAGAAGATCATCCTAAACTAACTTCTTTTGTTTATGACACAAAAATACTAGCTTATCCACAAGGAGAAATAGTTATAGAGGCTTCTAAGCTTATAAAAGAAGGTAAAAGTTTTGAAGAAATAGTAGAAGAACTTCCTAAAATTAGAGAAAGAGTTACTGGTTACTTTACAATTAGCACTTTAGAATATCTAAAAAAAGGTGGTAGAATAGGAAGACTTGCAGGAACTGTTGGTGAATTCTTAAATCTTAAACCTATAATAACTACTGACGAAAACGGAATTTACTATAACGTGGCTAAAGTAAGAGGTAGAAAACAATCTTTATCTAAAATGACTGAAATTTTAAAAGGTTATTTAGAAAAAGGAAAATGTGATGTAGCAGTTTTACATGCTGGCTGTGAAGAAGAAGCTACTAAATATATGGAATCTATAAAGTCATTACCAAATGTAGCTTCAATTAAAATCGCAGAAATAAGCCCTGCCCTTGGCGTGCATGGTGGGCCTGGATTAATGGGATTCTCTGTGAAAATGGAAAAATAAATAATGGGTGACTTTGATTTTAACAATCTAGAAGATATTAAAGCTGAGGAAAAAAGACTACATGATGAGTATAAAGCTAAGCTTGCTGAACTAAAAAAAGTACAAAAAGAAAAAGAAGCTGTTGGTCAGGTTTTTACAAAAGGCTTATTGCCCATCTATGTACTTCATATATTAAAATCTGGCCCTACAAATGGTAATGAAATCTCTACAAAAGTTTCAGAAAGAACCAATGGACTTTGGACTCCTAGTACCGGTGGAATATATCCTTTATTAAAAAAATTAGAGAAAGAAGGATTAGTAGTAGGAAAATGGGATGATCCAAAAAAGAAATTTCAAAAATTTTATTCATTAACTCCATTAGGTGAAAAGGAATTTGATAATAGAAAAAAATTGCTTAAACATAAAATTGAAGAATCTTTAAAAGTCTTTCAAATAGTTTATAAAGACTTATATTTATAAAAATACATCCAAGAATATTCTTGGATGTATTTTTATTATATTTTAGGGTAAACTAATAAAAATTTATTTAGGATGGTGTATTATCATGAAAGGAATGATATTAGATTATACAGGCAATGATGCCTTCATATTATTAGAGGATGATTCTGTTATAACTATGCCACTAACTTCATTTGAAACTATCATGCCCATAGGTACTAATATAAGTTTAACAAATTTATTTAATAAATCTTCTAATACAAATTATAAGTCCTCTCAAATGCTTAATAAGACCGTTGACTTTTTGTAAATTTATGGCTAAAATATATGTTATATAAAGTTGCTAGGGGTGCCCCAAGGCTGAGAGATGACTTTTTCATCAACCCTTTTAACCTGATCTGGATAATTCCAGCGTAGGAAAGCCATTATAGAATAAATTATGTATATTCTAATGCCTAGGTACCTCTTACGCAAATAAGGAGGTATTTTTTTATGTCAAATTTTCTAGCAACACTTGGAGAAAATTTCAAAACTATTTTTAGCAGTCCATTAACATTAATCACATTAATTGGCTGTGCAATTTTATTAATTGCTTTTATTAAATTTAAATCATTAAAATTTAATTCAAAGTTAATAGCGCGAATAGGACTAGCTATTGCTTTAGCATTTATCTTAGACATGATAAAGATTTATTCCCTACCTAATGGTGGTGGAAGCATTTCTTTAGGTAGTATGATTCCAATAATCATTATTTCATTTGTTTATGGTCCTTCTATTGGACTATTTACAGGTTTCCTTTTCGGATTATTCAAATTAATACTGGATCCATATATATTAAATCCTATTCAAGTATTATTTGATTATCCTTTACCATTTATGGCTGTTGGAGTTGCCGGATTCTTTAAAAATAAATACTTAGGCGCAAGCATCGGTATGCTACTACGCTTTATTTCACATTTTATTTCAGGCGTAGTTTTCTTTGGTTCATATGCCCCAGAAGGTATATCTCCAATTATTTACTCATTAAGCGTTAACGGTCTAGCAGTAGGTGGGGAATTAATGATTTGCTTAGTTTTACTTGCATTCTTACCTGTAGAAAGACTAGTTAAAATGCTTAAATCTAATATAGCAACAATTTAGTAGTTAATAATTTTAAGTTAATAATTAAAAAATAAAGTCTGCCTAGGCAGACTTTAAAATATATTATTAGAAACTCCCCAAGGAGTTTTATCCTAAAACTATTAACTATTAATTCTTAACTCCTATTACCATCCTTTAGGTTTACTTTCTAATACCTCTATATTCCATTCCTTAAATTCATTAACTGCAGAAACATAATATTTATCTTCTGTATTTTCTTTTTTATTTTTTACAGTAATTAATGTTTTAAAATTGCTACTATCATACCCTCTATTTTTTACAGTAATAACCATATCAAAATCTGCTTCGTTATTTTTCACTAACTCAACATTTGGAATAATTTGTTTAGCTTTATCTAAAAAACTAATTATATCAGTAGAAAACACATATTTTAAACAATCAATATCTCCACTTATGTTTACTCCTACCTTATAATCATTTATATTTTCTGTTTTACTTACTTGTTGTAATATTTCTAAAATAGATTGATAATAAATATAATCAAAATCTCTAGGTTTTCTTATAAAAGATAAATTTTTAATTATTACTTCATCTAATCTTTTAGAAACTGAAAATGTATTACCATCATTATAAAAATTCCCATCTTCTGTTCCAACAACATAATAAAATTCTTTAACTTCATCACCTAAATCAAATTCAAACTTATAATCTGGATCTAAACTAGACTTATTTTCGCTTATCTTTGCCCTAGATAATATATTATAAATATCTCTAATGGCACTTGTTTCCGTTACTATAAATTTAAATCCTGTATCTCTTGTACTTTGTATACTAATTTGTTCTATATCACTTGAATTTAAATACTCGAAATAATCATTCTTCAATCCAAGTTTTTTTTCAACATTTTCTATAATTGTACACCCTGAAAAACCAAGTACAAACATTATTAAAAATGAACTTAAAATATATTTTTTTAATGCTCTTAACATTTGTATCTCCTTTTAATTTGTTAATTAAAATAATAGGAGAAGCATATGCTTCCCCTAATAAAGATAATTATAATACTTTATTCCAATATTAGCAATTTAATTTATTATATTAACCTTCAAATAAAATTTAGATATAATATCTAAGCACTATGTTCTTCATTATTGCATTGGGACAACAACTGTTGAATTTTTGAAATCATAAAACATTAACCAACAGCCCTCACTACGTCCTCCATTAGTATTTACCCAAGTTACAAAACCTGTTCTTCCATCGTAAGGCTGTTCATCCTTATCTTTCTTTCCTGGCACTCCATAAATAATATGTTTTAGGTTTCCTCTTGAATCGCACTTATATCCAAGCATAAAATATCCATATTTTTTAATGTATGGATAATAATTTAACATTGGATAATAAGCTAATGTATACTTATTATAATTAGACATATTACACATTTCATGTAAATCATGAATAGGTATTCTGTACCACTTCGTATACTTTAACTCATCTATGCTATTATAATCTCTTTCAAATCCATCAACTATTGATTCAAAATACTCTCCTATGCTTCCTCTTATCTTTCCATTTATCGGATCAAACTCTTTATTAGCTTCAATTTCTTCTTCATAATCTTCGAACTTACCCCTTAAGTTTTCCCTTGGTGTAATTTCTTCTATTATTTCATTTAAAGCCTCTTGTTTTACTTCGTGTACTTCTTGTACTTCTTGAACTTCTTGTATTTTAATTTCTTCTTTTGATTTTTCTTCTACTTTTTCTCTATCAACCTTTTCTTCAGTAGCTTTTTCTTCTACCTTAGAATCTTTAACTTCATTACTAGTAGATTTACTTTGGTTCTTCTTTAATTCTGGTTTTCTTTGTTCTTTCTTAGAATCCTTATCTGAAACTGATTTTATTACTCTAACATCTTTAGCTTTAACAATAATATAACTCTTCCAATTATCGCTAGGTTGTTGTCCATTTAAAAATCCGCACATCACAAAAATTGGAGTATTATTATTCATTTTAGCTATAGCAGTTCCACAAATCTTATCAAATTCTAAGTTTAACCCAGCAATATTTGATACATTATATTCCTTTGTTGCTTCACCTTTACCACTATCACTCACGTCTAAAGGACCCAAATTTACTATTTGCTTTGTATCCTTTTTACAACAAATAAGTAACATGTAGTATTTATCATCATCCTTTTTAAGATTTTGAGCATAGAAAGAAATTTTACATTTATCTCCTTTTGCTTCTATCTTAGAATATCCAGATAATGTCTTATCATCAGAGTTTGCATATCCTCGTTCGTCCTCCTGCAAAATTACGAAGTTTCTATACAATCTACTATTACTTGCCATTCTCTAGAACCCCCACTTTATATTAATTCCATATATTATATGTTCAACATTATAAAATATGTTATTATTTTTAAGTGGCTTACTTAATGACTTTATAGAGTTTATAATTTAAAACAACTCAGTTCTTATAAAATTTCATTAATACAGTTTGCAAGATTAGCAAATTCTTGGATAGATAATGTTTCTCCTCTTCTCTTAGGATTAACTCCAGCTTTTTCAAAAGCTTCTTCAAGCTTTTCCTTTGCTGGTCCAATACTCTTAACGCCATTCCATAAAGTTTTTCTTCTCATATTAAAAGAACTTCTTATTATATCAAAGAACAATTTTTCATTTTCAACTTTAACTTTTGGCTCACTAAGCTTATCTAATCTAATAACTATTGAATCAACCTTTGGTCTAGGTATAAAACAACTTGGTGGTACTTTTCTTACTATACTTGTATTACAGTAATATTGAACAAGTAGAGATAGTGCACCATAATCTTTATTCCCAGGCTCTGCATTCATTCTCTCTGCAACTTCTTTTTGAATCATTATTGTTAATGATTTAAAATTGTACCCATCCTTAAGTAATTTTACTATTATAGGTGTTGTAACATAATAAGGCAAGTTTGCAACTAGCTTTACACTCTTTTCATCACCTATTACTTCATTAAAATCAACCTTTAATGCATCATTATGTATAAGTGTAAAATTAGGATTAGCTCCTAATTCTTGTTCTAATATTGGTATTAAATCATTATCTAATTCTATTGCAACTACTTTTTTAGCTTTCTTTAATAATTGAGCAGTTAATGTACCTACTCCTGGTCCTATTTCTATTACTAAATCTTCTCCATCAACTTCAGCTCCTGAAACTATATCTCTAGGCACCGAATCATCAATTAGAAAGTTTTGACCTAAACTTTTAGAAAACTTAAAATTATATTTTTTAACCAGCTCAGCTGTTTTTACATCTTTTATATCCATTTATTTCTCCTTCTCTAGTTCCGCATCTACATATTTAATAGCTTCTATAAATTCTTCTTTAGTTATTCCATAATTATTTAATCTTGATAACATTTGATTTGCATTTCCATAACCAATTCCCAACTTATTTCCAAGTTTTATTCTTCTAGCTTTTGCATTAGGATCACCATTTAATCTAAAATAAAACATATCTTGAGCATCAAATGTTTCAGCCTTTTCTTCTAATGTTACTTTTGCCCTATTTAAAGCTTCGATAATAACTTCTGGACTAGCATTTTCTACTCCTATATCATCATCCTTAATTCCATCTTCTTGTGCAATATATGCATGCTTTATTCCAGGTACTCTTTTTGCTATTATCTTTCTTATTTTTTCACCAGCAAAATCAGGATCCGTTAATACTATTACGCCTTTTCTTTTTTGTGCTTCTTTAATTCTAGCAATAACTTTAGCATTTATTCCAAAACCACCAGTGGCAATCATTTCTGCATTAACAGCTTTTTTTACAGCTGCGATGTCATCTTTTCCCTCAACTACTATAACCTCTTTAATCAAAAGAATCTCTTCCTTTCCTTTATTATCTCTTATTAATTTATCCTTATATTCATATAATGTCAAACCTTTGTAAATTTATATTTATTATTCTAAATAAATTTTATACTATATTTTTAGAAATATTAAAGGAGGCTAGTCCAATAACTAACCTCCTTTATTATTACCATTCTCCAGGATATGCTAAAATATATACTGGAACGTTATATTTTCTTCCCCATGTTCTACATTCAGATTCTGAATTAAGGAACACATCGATTATTTTTCCTTTAATTAAACCACCTGTATCCGCTGCAATAGCTTTACCATAATTTTCTACGTAAACTAAACTTCCTAATGGAATTACTCTTGGATCAACTGCTATTGTGCTTATTCCACCTGGATTATAACTTGGCACAGTTCCTGTCGCAGTAATAGTATCTCCTGCATATGCAGTAGATTCACAATAAATTAAATCCTTATATTCCATTTCTCCATCTCTGCTAGCAAATACCCTTCTGGTACCTTGTACTATAATTTCATTTACAGGCTCTTTAATAACCTTTGATTGAACTACTTCCCTAGATACTTCCTTGCCATCTTTTTTTATAACCTTATAAGTTATTTCTTTTTGACCAGCTTCACCTGCTTGTCTAACGTCCTCAGTGTTTATATCTAAACTTTCGTCCTCTTCCACTATTGTTTCATAATCAATATCTTCAGTGGCTACTTCATTTGTTACTTCAACCTTAACTAATTGAATCGTGAGATTATCTGATATTTTAGTATCTAACGAAGGTGTTATTTCATCTAATCCTTCATTAAATTCAATTCCTTCAGCATTAAGTTCATCACTTTCAGCTTCAAGCATATCTTTTACAGTATCTTCAGCAGTTTTTATAACAATAGTTTTGCTACCAACTACCATTTCAATTTCTACAGCTCTCTTAATGTTAATAATATCCTTTGATGAAATTTTTTCATCTAAAGCTGGTTGTACTTTGTCCTTAGGAGCAATTTCTATCTCCTTCTCTGCAAGTATGTCTTTAACAGTCCCTTTATATGTTATAAATGTTTCTTCTTTTCCGTCAACGATTATTGTTATGTTTTTTCTCATACATGCAAGTGTTACTATTAATGTAACTAATACAACACCTACAGTACCTGTAATTATTTTTGCCTTAGGACTATTAGTAAAATTGTTTCTTAAGTTTTTCTTCCATTTTTCAACCATCTACATTTAACCTCCTCTGGCAAGAGCGACCATTGAATTATATAAATAATTCATGTTTTTGTCAAATTTCCCACCCTACCCTTAATAAAACCTGTTTTTTTAAGTGTAATAAATACACCTTTAATAATTAATTTGAATAAAAATAAATAATGGCATTTTGCTTTTTGAAGTTTGTAGATACTGTTTATAAATTTTTAGAAAAATTTTACAATTGTTAATATTTATTTTACTTTATTTCTTATTATGAATCAAGCGATAGAAATTGTCATTTACAGCCAAATTAACCTCTTTTGAAGAAATTTCCTTTATCTCGGCTATTTTTTCTATTATATATCGTATATAGTCCGATTTATTCCTTTTTCCTCTATTTGGCACAGGAGCCATATAAGGACAATCAGTTTCAACTAATAATCTATCTAATGGAATTCCTTCAACTACTTCACATATTTTTCTAGCATTTTTAAATGTTACAACACCTGTAATTCCTATATAATATCCTAACTTTACACATTCTTTTGCAAATTCAAGACTTCCAGAAAAACAATGAACTGTACCTATTACATTTGGAAACTCTTTCATTATCTCTAATGTATCAGCATGAGCATCTCTATCATGAATAACTACTGGTAAATTTAATTCTTCTGCTAATTTCATTTGCTCTCTAAATACTCTTTTTTGTATATCTCTAGGAGGATTTTCTTCCCAATAATAATCTAGCCCTATTTCTCCAATAGCTAAAATCTTTTTATTATTTGTTGCTAATTCAATTATCTCTTTTCTTACATCATCATTATAGTCATTTGCATCACTTGGATGAATTCCTAAAGCTCCATATATAAAATCATAATTTATCGTTAAATCATTAGTAGTTTTTAAGCTTGCTTTAGAACATGCGCAATTCAAAATCCCTACTACTCCTTCTCTTTTAATTTGTTCAAAGACAGCTTCTCTATCTTCATTAAAAGCTTCATCATCATAATGTGAATGTGTGTCAAATATTTCATATTTAAATTCCATACTTAATTCTCCCTTAAAAATATAATTCTATTGTTTATTATACCAAAATAAAGTAAAAAAACTCAGCTAATACTGAGTTTCTTCTTATTCAATAATATTTAATTATCTAAAAATGAAAATAAAAACTTCCTTTAAAATTTATATACTCTATTTCAATCTTAGTAGCATACCCATTATCAGATACAAATACATCATTAAATTTTTTAGAATTTATTGGTTCAGACTCTGATAGTAAATTTCCCTGAGAATCATATAATCTAATTATTACTTCTCCATTTTTTCTCGTTCCAGAATAATCTACAGATCTGATTCCAGCACGTAAATTGTAAGTTCTTATATCTGTATATTCTACTTCATAATCAGAACCAATATATCCCCTTTCATCTGCATCATTACTTGTTACTATCTCATTTTTACTACTACTAAAAACTTCTCCATTAAATGAGTATGTTATAACACCTAGAAAAGAAATTACTATTAACAAAGCTAATATAGTAATAGTAATTACTATAGCAATCATTACCTTTTTATTTGATTTCTTACTAGCTTTTGATTCTTTTATTTCATCTGGAAGTTCTGTTGTACAATGAGGGCAATAATTCCATCCACTTTCAACTTTTTGTCCACAGCTTGGACAAAAGAATCCACATTTCATTCCACAGTATGGGCATGAATTTATATTATGTGGAATTTCCTTTCCACAATTATTACATTTGCTTTTATCACTTCTTGTTACAAGTGCATAAACTATTAATCCAATAGGAAAAGCTATTATTGCCGCAATAGTCCATAACCACCAATATTCTTCTCCCTTTTTTCTAGAATCTATAGCAACCCAAACAGCTTGCCATATAAATGCTGCAAATATTATTAATATAAATAATAATGTCAATATCATAGCTATAATCATCTAAACTCCCCCTTTAAGTAAATTCAACCATAAAACTTTCTCTAATTTATTTTTTATTAAGAATAGTTAATATTTTCTTCAGAAATTTGACACCTAAATGACACAATTAAAGTTTATTATAATAACTGTAAAGTAGTTAAAGCATTATTATTTACCCCTAAAACCATCTTGTAAAGTTGGTTTCCTAGAGTTATTCGTCCCCCAAATGAAATAACTCTAGGTTTTTTTTGTTAATTTTTCTTTTCTTTTAATCTAGCTACTTCTTCACTAACTCTTTTTTTATCAATTTTATTAAAAAGAACTTCACATTCTTTAATTAATCCTTCTTTTTTTTCAGTAAAGCTCCAAATACTTTCATTTAATCCTATTGATACTTTTATTTTTTCACAAGTTCCTGGCATAAATGGATATAATAAATTTGATAAATTAACTATAATTTGAATACAATTATAAGTGACATCTTTACATTTAGCAGAATCACTACTTAATAAATCCCAAACCTTACTATTATCAAAATATTTATTTCCCTTTTTGCATAAATTCATTATGTCATTTAAACTATCTCTAAAATGACCTTCTTCGATTTTATCACCTATATCAAAATATAAATTCAAAATTTCATTTTTTAACTTTTCATCCATCTTTCCATTAGGTACTCTATTAGCATAATTTTTCCTAGAAAATAATAAAACCTTATTAACAAAATTATTTAGTTCTCCTACTAACTCATTATTATGTATATTTATATATTCTCTCCAAGTAAAATCAGTATCTTTATCTTCTGGTGAATTTAATGATAAATAGTATCTGAAACTATCAGCATTATATTTTTTACATACGTAATCTGCCCAAAGAGCCCAATTTTTAACTGCTGAAAAAGGCTTACTTTCAAGTTTTAGATGTTCTCCTGATATTATTCTCAAATTAGGATTTTTTATGCCAAGTCCTGCTAAAATTGCTGGGAATATTACAGTATGAAAAGGTATATTATCTTTTCCGTGAATAAAATAAACTCTTGAGTCTTCACCTTCCCAATATTCTTTATAATCCTCGCCTCTTTCTTCAAGACATTTCATACTAGCTGTTAAATATCCCATAACCGCTTCTATCCAAACGAATATTTTTTTATCTTCATAACCTTCTAATGGAACATCAACACCCCAATCAAAATCTCTAGTTACTGCCCTATCTCTTAGTCCTTCATCTAAATATCTTTTTAGTATCTTCTTTGCATTTTCTCTCCATCCATCTTGATTTATATATAATCTTTTAACATCATTCTCGAATTTTGATAAGCTAAAAAATAAATGTTTAGTTTCTTTTAAAACTGGCTCAGAATCACAGAATTTGCATCTTATATCTATTAATTCACTACTTTCAAATTCACCATTACAATTTTCACAACCATCACCAGTTGCTTCTTCTCCGCAAATTGGGCATTTTCCTATAATATATCTATCAGCTAAATATTCATTACATTTTTCACAATAAGTTTGTTCTACATTCTTTTCATATATAAAACCCTTTTTATATAATTCTAATATGAAATACTTAACCTTTTCTTCATGATACTCTGAATGAGTTTTTGCAAAAATATCAAAAGAAAACCCTAATGATTTAAAGCATTTTTTAAACTCTTCATGATATTTTTCTACAGCTTCTAATGGTGTTATTCCTTCTTCTTTTGCCTTCATTGTTACAGGAGTACCATGACAGTCTGTTCCAGAAAGAAAAACAACCTCATCCCCCATCATCCTATGATACCTAGCTAAAATATCTCCCGGTAACAAAACTGCAATTCTTCCCAAATGTAAAGGTCCATTAGCATAAGGCCATGCATTACCTATAATAATATTCATTAAAAAACCCCCTTTTATTTAGTTAATAGTTTTGAGTTATAGTAAAAAGGTCAGCAAAGCTGACCTTTTTTTCATTTCCTAAAATCCGCTTATGCCAACTTTATTCCTTAACTTATCACTTGTCACTCACTACTTTAATGAAACACCTACTCATTAACACTCGTAGGTGTAAGTTCAGTTAACTAAATCAAATATTTAGAACTTCACTTATCTAACAACGCTTCCTGTTGGTAATTCACCTGGATTTACTAACTTTAATACGCTATCATCATCTGTAGCTGCTGCTAATATCATTCCTTGTGATAATTCACCTCTTAAAGTAACAGGTTTTAAATTAGCAACTAAAACTACATATTTACCAACTAATTCTTCTGGTTTATAGTGCATTGCTATTCCTGAAATAACCTGTCTTTCTTCTCCATTTAAATCAACCTTTAATTTTAATAATTTTTTAGCTTTTTTAACTGGTTCACATTCTAAAACTTTAACTACTCTTAAATCTATTTTTTCAAAATCCTCAATAGTTATTTCTTCTTTAATTGGTTGCATTTTATATTCTTCTTTTGGCTTGTTAGCTTCTAATTGAGCTAATCTCATAGCTTCTAATTCTTCTAAAGTCTTAGCTACATCTATTCTTGGGAATAAAGCTTCACCTTTTTTAACTTCAGTTCCTGGTGTTGTTCCATCAAATCCTGATAATGAATCCCAAGTTGTTGTAGTAATATTTAATTGAGCATTAATTTTTTCACTTGTACTTGGTAAGAATGATGATAATAATACAGATGCAAATCTTAAGCTTTCAGCTAAATTATATAAAACTGTACCTAGTCTTTCTTTCTTTTCTTCATCCTTTGCAAGTATCCAAGGAGTTGTTTCATCTATATATTTGTTTGCTCTTCCTATAAGTTCAAATACATTTTCTAATGCTTCTGGAATTCTTAAATTATCAATTGCTTTTGTTACTTTAATTGGAGTTTCTATAGCTAAGCTAATTAATTCATTATCAATCTCTTCTTTAGCTGTTGGTGCTGGAATTACTCCATCAAAATACTTTTCAATCATTGCAACCGTTCTTGATAATAAGTTACCAAGGTCATTACAAAGATCCGAATTAATCTTCTTTATAAATATTTCATTATTAAATAATCCGTCTGCTCCAAATGGAATTTCTCTTAATAAATAATATCTAACTGCGTCAACGCCAAATTTATCAACTAAAACTACTGGATCAACAACATTTCCTTTAGATTTTGACATCTTTCCACCATCTACAAGTAACCATCCATGCCCAAATACTTGCTTTGGTAACTCTTCACCTAAAGCCATTAGCATAATTGGCCAGTAAATAGTATGGAATCTTAAGATATCTTTACCTATTAAATGAACGTCTGCAGGCCAGTACTTCTTATATAATTCATCATTTTCACTTCCATATCCTAAAGCAGATATATAGTTAGATAATGCATCTATCCAAACATAAACTACATGTTTTTCATCAAAAGTAACTGGAACTCCCCAGTTAAAGCTTGTTCTTGATACACAAAGATCTTGTAAACCTGGCTTTAAGAAGTTATTAACCATTTCATTTTTTCTTGATTCTGGTTGAATAAACTCTGGGTGCTCATCAATATATTTCATTAATCTATCAGCATATTTGCTCATTTTAAAGAAATAAGCTTCTTCTTTTGATTTTTCAACTGGTCTTCCACAGTCTGGACAATTTCCATTAACTAATTGTGTTTCTGTCCAGAAAGATTCACATGGAGTACAGTATAATCCTTCATAAGAAGATTTATATATATCACCTTGGTCATATAATTTCTTAAATATTTTTTGAACTGTTTTCTTATGATAATCATCAGTAGTTCTGATAAATTTATCATAGCTTATGTCCATCATACTCCATAACTCTTTAATTCCAGCAACTATTTCATCAACATGCTCTTTAGGAGTTATTCCCTTTTCTTCTGCTATTCTTTGAATTTTTTGACCATGTTCATCTGTTCCTGTTAAGAACATTACGTCATATCCATTTAATCTCTTAAATCTAGCTAAAGCATCCGCTGCTACTGTTGTATAAGTATTACCGATGTGTAACTTAGTAGATGGATAATAAATTGGCGTAGTTATATAATATGGTTTTTTAGTCATATTACTTCCTCCTCTTTTTTGTTAACAATTTATTGCTAAAAGTTATAGCTTAAAATAATAGAATCATTAATTTTAATTACTAACTAAAAACTCTAACTCCTAACTAAAAAATGCCTCTATATAGGCTTTTATACCCATATAGAGGCGTTATATACGCGTTACCACTCTATTTCATATTTATTTCACAATAAATATCTCATTAGGTGACTATCATCACCTTGCAATATAACGGTTGCTCCCGTATTACCCTAACTTTTTCAAGCTCAGATAATCAGCTCCAAGACCATCTTCATAAAGTTCAGTAACACTAGCTCTCACCCATTCTAGCTCTCTTTAGATACATTCCTTAACTACTCTTCTCTTCTATGCATTTATTAATTTTATAATATGCTAAAATGTAAAAACTGTCAAACCTATTCTATTTATTTTTAAACTTCTTTTTTATTATGCCCTCTATTATCATAAAATTTACACATATCACAATAAATAATATGAAAATAATAGTAATTATATTAATATCAAATAATAATCTTGCTATTATTATAATTGTAAATAATAACGTTCCTGTTGTACTAAAAACCTTACTAGCAACCTTATTTCCATACTCCCATTCTAAATTACTATTTTTTGCACTTCCAAATTTATATCCCCTACTCACATCAGGATATTTCGAATATTTATTTTCAAAATACCATCCACATGCCCATAATATTATTGGAACTATTTCTAAAATAACAAGTATAATAAAATCCATTTTATCCCCACTTTACTATATATTCTTAAAAATAATTATAAATCATTTTTTATTATAAAGTATGAATAATATATAAATTTATCTATAAAAATATAATTTTTAACATTTTTTGATTTTAATAAAAAATATAATATTAAATAGTGAAATTTGACTATTTCTTAGATATAATATCTAAAGGGATAGGAGGCTTAATTATGGAAAAATTTCAATTTCCTAAGGTTGGACTTAGAACAATAAAATCAGGTATAGCTGTTTTTCTATGTTTGTTACTTTTGCCTAACGAACCTTTTTTTGCTTGCCTTACTGCAGTAATTTGTTTACAAGATACTGTTTATAACTCAATTCATATGGGTATAAATAGAGGTGCAGGTACTATATTAGGTGCTAGTTTTGGCTTAATATTTTTATTCTTATTTAGATCATTAGAAAATCATATATCTAATACTTACATATCAAAACCACTTATATACTTAATTATTGCTATAGGTATTATCTTAATGATTTATCTATGCAATATTCTAAAAAGGCCAGGTGCTATAAATATAACATGTATTGCATTCCTAGGTGTTACTACAGCTCATGCTTATAGTGATCCCTTATTTTATGCAACTAACAGAATAATAGAAACATTGCTTGGAATAGTAATTTCAATATTAGTTAATAAACTTATAACACCACCACCACATAAATAATTGGAATTTTATAATAAAAAAATTTAAATATAAGTGTATCTACATTATAGATTAAAACTATCAAAAAAGGGTTATGCTTCTGCATAACCCTTCTAATATATAGCCCTCTTTATTTATTTTTCTTATTGCTTAAGCTTCTTCAACCTTCTTACCGAATATTTGTACTCCTACATATAATGCTATTAATGAAATTGGCAATACTATATATATTGGAACTCCAAATCCCGATGGAATATATCCAAATAATATAGTTACTGCTGCAACAAATAGCGAATACCATATTTGTGTCTTAACATGTTCAATATGATTGCATCCAGCTCCCATTGAAGAAAGTATTGTTGTATCTGATATTGGTGAACAGTGATCGCCAAAGATAGCTCCTGTTAATACCGCACTTGTACAAACTACTACAAATGACATATCTGGATTAATTGAATATGCTAATGGAATTGCAAGTGGCATTAATATACTCATTGTTCCATATGCAGTTCCTGTAGAGAATGAAATTACTGCCCCTAAAATAAATATTAAACTTGGTAATAAGAATGCTGGTATTGCCCCTTTTAATACTTCAACTAAATAATATGCAGTTCCAAGTTCTTTAATTACTGATCCTAATGACCAAGCTAATATTAATATAACTCCAGTTATTATTAACCCTTTCATTCCATCAACCCAAACTTCAATAGCTTCACTTAAAGTAAATATTTTCTTACAAACTCCCATTAAAATAGCAACTATTGAAGCAAATAATGCTGATTGGAATAATGCTACAGAAGCATCTGAAGCAGCAAATGCTTCCATTATGCCTTTAAATGAAAATGGTGAATTAATCATAATTTCTTGAGTTGCAGATGGATCTCCACCAATTATTGCACTATATCCACTATAATAAAATGCTACTAATGCAGAAATTATTAATGCTCCTATTGGAATAATTGCATTCCATATACTAAGCTTAACACCTTCTTTTGGCTCTAATTCATCCATTTGAGCTGTTGCTTCAACTGCAACCTCATCTTTAATATTCTTATCTCTGTTTCTTGCCGCAATCTCAGCTTTTCTCATTGGCCCAAATTCTTTTAAAGTTAAAGCCGTTATCACTATAAATGCCAATATCAATATGTTATAGAATCTATAAGGTATTGTTTGAAGAAATACTCCAAAACCACTTGCCTCTACACCTATTGAACTAAATCCTTCACCAATTAAACTTACTTCTAATCCAATCCAAGTAGAAATAATAGCTAGCCCAGCCACTGGTGCTGCTGTAGCATCTATAATAAAAGCCAATCTTTCTCTTGATATCTTCATTTTATCAGCTACTGGTCTCATTATTGGTCCAACTATTAGTGAATTTGCATAATCATCAAAGAAAACACATAAACCTAAAAGCCAAGTTGTCATTTGTGTACTTTTTACCGTCTTAGCCTTTTTAGCTAAAGCCTCTGCTATAGCCTTTGCTCCTCCCATTTTTGCAACTAAATTAATTACTCCCCCAATTGCAAGCACTTGAAGAACTATCCCAGCATTCCACGGATCTGCTAATGAATTCAAAGCTCTATTTACAAAATCTAAGAACGCTTGTATAAATGCCCCAAATACATTATGTCCTGCCAAACTAATTAAAAAGCTTCCTGATAAAATACCTATAAACAATGAAATAACAACATTTTTTGTTATAAAAGCTAATATTATTGCAACTAATGGTGGTAGTAATGTCCATAGCCCAAACTTATTTGCATTCACCGCCGGTTCAACTTCTGCTGCAAATACAACTGACGTTGAAAAAATAAATACTAGCATTGTAAGTAATAATACTTTGTAACTTCTTTTCACTTCTTTTTCCCCCTTATTTTATATAAAAGCGAATAATAAGGGCACCCCAAACTAACAATAAAAAAAGACCTTGAGTTAACACTCAAGGCCTTGTATGTACTAAAAAATTATAAAACTACAAGTCTTAAATGATAGCTCACCACAAAATACTTTGTGACAGTAATACATATATTCTATGTATTCCCAGCTATACAACCTTAAAGCATTAGTTGTACGCTTCGGCGATTGCTCCTTTCTTATTGAATCACAGTGCTTTCCTCATCAATAATACTATTAACTTTCGCGCCTCTACCCTAGTTTATTCACTTTTGTTATTTATAAATTGATTATATAATCAATTTATTGCATTTGCAATACCATTTTATAACTTTTTATACATATTATTTTCCATTTTTACTCATAAAGTTTTCAATCTCTTCCACAGTCTTTATAATATCACTAGATAAATTAATAACGCCATCTTCTGTAACAAGGATATCATCTTCAATTCTAATTCCTATTCCTTCTTCGGCGATATATATTCCTGGTTCAACAGTAAATACAACTCCTGGCTCAAAAATAATATCTCTATGCGGAGTTTCAATATCATGTGTATCCATACCTAAACTATGACCTATACTATGATAGTAGTACTTTCTTACTTCACTTTTATCTTTAATTAATCCAAGCTTTATACATTCTTCTGCAATTAGCTCTGTAGCTTTTTCATTTACATACTTATATTTCATACCTGGCTTAATTAAGTTGATAATCTCTTCATTTACCCTTAAAACAGCATTATAAACTTCTTTTTGTCTTTCAGTGAATTTACCATTAACAGGGAATGTTCTTGATATATCTGCGTTATAACAATTATATTCAGCCCCTAAATCAAAAAGAATTAAATCATTTTCTTTAAGCTCACAATTATTATCAACATAATGTAATGTTGTAGCATTTTCTCCTGCGGCAGCTATTGTTGTAAAAGCTAGCCCTGTTGCACCTTTAACCTTACAATTAAAATCAAAATATGCTTCTAATTCATATTCCTTCATTCCAACACGAGCTTCAGACATTAATTTTTCAATTCCGCTTTTTGTTATTTCAATAGCTTTTTTTATTTTATCTACTTCTTCTTGTGATTTTTTTAATCTTAATTCACCAATTTTACTATAAACATTATTTATTCTAACTTGTGGATACTTAGTTGTTATTTCATTGGCAAATCTATGTGAAATAGTTCCTTCTCTGTTTGCACTCATTCTTTCTAAATCTAAATAAAGATTTATTTCTTCCTTCATAGTAATCATTCCATGGATGTCTCCGTCAAACTGGCTCTTGAATTTAACTTCATCTACAGCCGCAATCTCTTCAGCTTCTTCTTTACGTATGCTTTTACCTACCCATTTTTCCATCTCTAGATCAATGTCTTTTATATAAAGTTTAGAAGATTTTACTCCATTAATTTTTGTCATAACTAATATATGATCTTCTTCTTTTATTCCTGTTAAATAATAAAAATTTCTATTTGGTGTAAAAGGATAAGTTTGATCTCCTGTCTTCTGAATTGCCTTTCCTGCAAATAAAATCACAATTGAATTATCCTTAATTTTATCTAAAAGATTATCTCTATTAAATTTATAAATATTTTTATTCATAGCCCTATCTCCTTGCAAATAATATTTTGTCATTTAGTTTTATTACTCTGCTGCTAATAACTTAACGCTTCTAACATTAGGTAAAGAATTTAACCTTGCAGCTAATTGACTTATACTTTTCTCCATATGCGAAATATCAATAGTAACAGTTACATTAGCTGATAAGTTTATAGGAATATCTTGGTTTATAGTTAATATGTTTCCCTTATAAAAAGCAATACAATCTAATACTTTAGATAATGTTCCTGACTTATGTGTCATTAAGATTATTAAAGTTACCTTTTTTGACTGCATATCTTGTCCCATTGGAAATACATCATCTTTATATTTATAGTATGTACTTCTACTAATACCTACTAATTTTATAGCCTCACTTATATCCTTTGCATTCCCAAGTTCAATATTCTCTTTTACTTCAATTACCTTTTTAAATATCTCTGGTAATGATCTTTCATTTACAATGTAAAATCTATCTTCCCCCATAATCATTCTCCATTCGATTTATTTTATTAATATTATACAACCAAAATTTTTACAACGCACTATAAATTTTACATTCAAAAAATTATTTACCTTTATATTAATTTATAAATTTCACCTTTTTAAATTTTAATAATGATGAAAATTAAGAATATTACTTAAAAGAATAATATAAATTCTTAATGAAAATCATACTAATTTCTGAAAATAATATCCTTAACTTTTCAGTATTAACTCATAATTAAAGAATAAGTACTTTAACCATTAATATTGCCATTATAATAGCAGACATATCTGCCATTATAGCTGCCCAAACAGTATGACGTGTTTTCTTTATTTTAACTGCTCCAAAATATACAGTTACAGTATAAAATATTGTCTCTGTAGTTCCCATAATTACCGAAGCTACTAAACCTATAGGGGTATCAGCACCATAATTTTTTAAAATATCAGTAAAAACTCCCATAGCTCCACTTCCTGAAAGAGGCTTGATTAATACTAAAGGTACAACCTCCTTTGGTAAATCTATTAGTTTGCAAAGTGGTGCAATTGCATTGTTTAACATGTCTAACAGATTAGCTTCTCTAAATATTTGAACTGCTATTATCATTGCTAAAAGATAAGGAAAAATATTTACACAAACCTTTAATCCATCCTTTGCTCCTTCAACAAACCAATCATAAACCTTTCTACCCTTTATCATTCCATAAGTAATAATAATTAAAACTATTATAGGAATAATACTTTTAGTTATATAGTTAAACATTAATATCACCCCATAATCCTAAAAATATCTTTGCAAAATTTTACAACAAATAACACCAACAATGGCTGCAGTACCAGTTGATATTATTGCTGGAAGTATTATTACTCCAGGATTTGTGGAACCTGCTGCTGCTCTTATAGATAATACTGTTGATGGAACTAATTGAATACATGCCGCATTTAATACCAAAAATAATGCCATATCATTACTAGCTCTCCCTTTTTCATTATTCAACCTGTCCATTTCTTCCATTGCTTTTATTCCAAAAGGTGTAGCTGCGTTTCCAAGCCCCATCATATTAGCAGTTATATTCATAACTATAGCCCCTAAAGCTTTTTCATCCTTTGCTGATTCTTTAAAAATAAGTTTTAATATTGGTTTCATAAGCTTGGCTAGTTTTTCTGTAAATCCACTTTTTTCTGCAACCTTCATTACTCCACACCAAAAGCACATTAATCCTACTAATCCAATTATAAAACTAACTGTAGAATCAATAGATCCTATTATGGCATTAGATATTCCTTCACCATTGCCAGTAAATATTCCAACTATCAAACCCAGAAAAATCATTACAAACCATATATAGTTAATCATTTTTTTCCCCTCTCTTTATTCTTTACTTTACAATATATGCCTTGCATCACATATTTATTAGTGATAGGATAAAGATATTAACATAAGTGAAATTCTATTTTTTGAGTTTTACTTTCACCTTCAAGGGTACTTAGAAGGATTTTCATACAAGTTTTAGTTACCTAATAAAGGAGATACATAAATGAAAGAATCAAATTTAAAACTAGCTCAAAAAGATATCGATGAGGCATTAAAAGCTGTAGAAGAAATGGAAAGCTACATTAATGAGGGAAATGAAGAAAATGCTATATTAAAACAAAAATTCATGACTCTAACAGAAAAAGTTCAAAAATTAGAAAATTTACTTAAAACAGAGGGAATATTATAAAATATTTTACTTAATATCACTTAAATCAAAAAGAGGATAGCAAAAGCTATCCTCTTTCATTTTAGTTACTAAAAAGTAATTATTATATTTTTATTTTATAACCTTACTTTATACCCAAATTCTCTAAATCTCAATAATCTCAGTGATATTGCCTATACCTAATTGATTGTGTACCCAATTTTAGACATAACTACCTTTTAGTAAACGTTACCAGTTTTATAACCATTATATCATGCCATTTTTTAAAAAACAATACTTTTTTTGAAATTGATTACAACTTTTTATATTAATAAAAAAAAACAAATGCTATAAATTATTAAAATTTATAGCATTTTCATACTTATTTAGTACTTTCTCTATTAATTATTTTGTAATCTAAAACATATTGATCTTGTTCTAATGGCTTATTATTTAACATTTTTATTAACATTCTCATTGCTACAGAACCCATATCATAGCTTGGTTGTTTTACTGTAGTTATTTTTGGATAGAAATATGATGCAACTGCATTATCATTAAATCCAATTACACTTACATCTTCTGGAACTCTAATGCCTTTTTCTCTTAATGCATTAATTACTCCCATAGCAATTTCGTCTGAAGAGCAAACTACACCATCAAACTTCTTTCCGCTTTCTATGAATTTTTCTACAGCCTTATAGCCACTCTTAACTTTTAAATCCTTGAAGAATTCTAAATCTTCATCTACCTTTAAGCCATTCTCTTCTAATGCTTTTTCGTAACCTACCTGTCTATCTCCCCAAGCATTAACAGAACCTTTATTAAAACCAACAAATGCAATATTCTTTAAACCTTTATCAATTAAACTCTTAGTTGCATTATATGCTGCTTCAACATTGTCAATAATTACACTTGGTAATCTACCTTCTTTATCTCTTGATTCAGCAAGAACTGTTTTTAAATCAAGTTCATTAATTATATCTAGAGTTTCTTCCTCTAAACAAGAACTCATATATATAACACCATCAACCATTTTTTCTTTAAGTACTCTTAAGTAATCTTTTTCTTTATCGTAATCAAAATCTGAGTTACATAATATTACATTGTAATCGTAAATATTTGCAACATCTTCTGCTCCTCTTACTATCTCAGGATAAAATCCACTTGAGATATCAGGAACTAATATTCCAACTGTTTTTGTTCTTTGTGTCTTTAAACTTCTTGCAACTATATTAGGTCTATATCCTAATTTTTTTATTGCATCTAATACTTTTTTCTTTGTATCTTCATTTACAACATCTATATCATTTAATACTCTTGATACCGTAGCTATTGAAACGCCAGCTTCTCTAGCAACATCTTTTATAGAAGTAGCCATATCCAACATCACTCCATTTTCTATTTTAATTATTAATTATACCTTTTTTTCCTATTTAATACAATAAATTTAACCATTTTTTACACTCATTATTTAAACAATTTGCCTATAATACTATTATTTGAAAAAAGGGTAGGAATTATTACTTAATCCCTACCCTTTATAACAAATCCATTAATTATTTTATAACTTCTACATTCATCTTTAAATTTTCGCCATTGATAACTGTATCTGAATAATCAACTTCTTCATTGTAAACTATTTCTTGAGTTAAGGTTTCTTTCTTTATTACTTCTGCATATTTTTTAACAATATCTAATAACATATCATTATCTGCAACATATAACTTAATTTTATCTGCAACCTCAAACCCTTTATCTTTTCTCATATTTTGAATCTTAGAGATCATTTCTCTTACATGACCTTCTTCTCTAAGTTCATCTGTAATATTTGTATCTAAAACAACCCCAATTGAACCTTCACCAGCAAATGCATAACCCTCTAGCCCTTGCATAGTAACTAATAAGTTTTCCTTATTTAATTCAATTTCATTTCCATCAATATTTATAACTACTACTCCACCATTTTGAATAGTTTGAGCTAATTCCATTTGGTTTCTAGCAGCAATTTCTTTTCTTATTGCTGGTATTAACTTACCATAAGCTTTTCCTAATACAGGTAGGTTAGGCTTAATTTCAAAGTTAACATGAGTAGATAGGTCAGCACCAAATTCTACTTCTTTGATATTTAACTCATCAGTTATTATATCATCATAATATCTTGGAAGTGAATCAGTAGAAACAAGCATCTTTGAAAGTGGCTGTCTATTCTTAATATTAGCCCCATTTCTTGCACTTCTTCCAAGCTTAACTATAGTATAAGCTAAGTCCATTTCCTTTTCTAATTCCTTATCAATAGCCTTTTCATCAACTTCTGGCCATTTGCATAAGTGAATACTTTCTTCAGCGTTCTTATCTAATCCAACAACTAAGTTTTGATAGATATTTTCTGTTATAAATGGAACAAATGGAGCTGCAACTTTTATAACTGTAGTTAATACTCTATATAATGTTACATAAGCACCTATCTTGTCATCTGTTAATTCTTGAGTCCAGTATCTTCCTCTATTTCTTCTTACATACCAATTTGATAACTCATCTGTAAAGTCTTCAATAGCTAAAGCAGCTTGAGTTATTTGATATGAATCTAACATAGAATCAACATCTTTAACTAAAGTATTTAATTTAGACATAATCCATTTATCCATTACATTTTCTGATACAAAATCAGAGTATTGTAGAGGATTGAATTGATCTAATTCAGCATATAATACATAGAATGAATAAACATTCCATAATGTTCCCATGAACTTTCTTCCTGCTTCTCCAACGTCATCTACAGAGAATCTTGTAGGTAACCACGGTGCACTTGCAGTATAGAAGTGCCATCTTGTTGCATCAGCACCTTGTGAGTCTAATACAGTAAATGGATCTACAACATTTCCTTTTGATTTTGACATCTTTAAGCCCTTCTTATCAAGAACGTGACCTAAAACTATACAGTTTTCAAATGGATTTCTATCAAATATTGCAGTTGAAATTGCAAGTAAAGTATAGAACCATCCTCTTGTTTGGTCGACAGCTTCTGATATAAATTGAGCTGGGAAGTTTTGATCAAATAATTCTTTATTTTCAAATGGATAGTGTAATTGAGCAAATGGCATTGATCCTGAATCGAACCAGCAGTCAATAACTTCATTAGTTCTTGTCATTTCCTTACCACACTTTTCACATTTTAAATGAACATTATCTATATATGGTTTGTGTAATTCTATATCTTCTGGAACATTGACTCCCTTTTTCTTAAGTTCTTCAATGCTTCCTATACATTCTTTGTGACCACATTCACAATTCCAAATTGGAAGTGGAGTTCCCCAATATCTATCTCTTGAAATACCCCAGTCAATAACATTTTCTAAGAACTTACCAAATCTACCAGTTCTAATGTTATCAGGATACCAGTTGATCTTATTGTTGTTTTCTAATAGCTTATCTCTAAGCTTAGTCATTGCAACAAACCAGCTTTCCTTTGGATAATAAAGAAGTGGTGTGTCACATCTCCAACAATGTGGGTATGAGTGCATGTGTCTTTCAGATTTAAATAGCTTATTGTTTTCTTCTAGCCATTTACAAATGCTTTCATCACATTTCTTAACGAATTTACCAGCCCATGGAGTAACTTCTTCTACGAATCTACCTTCTCTATCAACTAAGTTGATGAAAGTAATTCCATTAGCTTTAGCTACTAAACTATCGTCTTCACCGTATGCTGGAGCTATATGAACTATACCAGTACCATCTGATAAAGTAACATAATCACCATGAATAACTTCAAATGCTTTTCCTTCTACTTTACCAAAAGGCATTAATTGTTCATACTTAGTTCCTAAAAGCTCTTCACCTTTGAACTCTCTAACTATTTCGTATTCTTCACCTAAAACTTTATCAGCTAAATCTTTAGCTAAAACGTAAACTTCATCTCCAACTTTTGCTTCAATATAAGTATAAGCTTTGTTTATACATAAAGCTAAGTTTGAAGGTAATGTCCAAGGAGTTGTTGTCCAAGCTAATATATACTTGTTTTCTTCTCCTACAACTTTAAATTTAGCTATACAAGTTAAGTCCTTAACATCCTTATATCCTTGTGCAACTTCGTGAGAAGATAATGCAGTACCACATCTTGGGCAATATGGCATTACTTTGTGTCCTTCATATAAAAGACCTTTATCCCACATTTGTTTTAATGCCCACCAAACTGATTCAATATATGGATTATGATAAGTAACATATGGATTCTCCATGTCTACCCAATATCCAATTTGGTTAGTCATTTTTTCCCACATACTTACATAAGTAAATACGCTTTCTTTACATTCTTTAACGAACTTTTCAACTCCGTATTCTTCGATTTGCTCTTTACCAGAAATACCAAGTTTCTTTTCTATTTCAAGTTCTACTGGAAGACCATGAGTATCCCATCCAGCTTTTCTTATAACTTTATATCCCTTCATAACCTTGTATCTTGGGATTATATCTTTCATAACTCTTGTTAAAACGTGCCCAACGTGTGGTCTACCATTTGCTGTTGGAGGCCCATCATAGAAAGTGAAATATTCACCATCTTGATTCATATCAAAATTCTTTTTTATAACATTTCTTGCAGTCCAAAGGTTTGCTATTTCTTTTTCAAGTCCAACAAAACCATTTGGTAATTCAACTTTATTGTACATAAGAATTCTCCTTTCTTTACGTTTATCAACTATTAAAATTATTCTCTTAAAGACATATTTTAATCCTATTTTTTATGAAACTCCTTCTCCTATGGTCGAATTAATTCATTACTATGTAACTTCAAGTATCCAATTCAAATTTTGAAGGCTCATTTAAAATAAAAAAAAACTCCATCCCAAAAGGACGAAGATAATTCGCTATACCACCTAAGGTTAATAAACTCATAACTATTCTATGAGCATTATTTCAGATACTTTCATACCTTATCCCTTAACGCGGGCAAACGTGATAACTTAATTGTATAAAACTTTCAGCCTCAAACTCCTAGGTGATTTTCCTCTAATCTTCTTATGATTTCACACCAACCAATCACTCTCTTAAAAGAATAAATCAAAGTACTTATCCTAATCATAGTCTTTAATGAATTCATTATATATTATTAAATATTGATTTGTCAATTGCACCCAAAACTTTATTTTCATTATTCTAATAAGTAAGAAATTAAAGATAAAGATTAAAGATAAATGCTTTTACTTTCCTTAATTATTATTTCTTATTTTTTATGTATTAACTAATTGATGGATAATTATTATTATTTAATATTTATTGTTGACTATTTTAGTATACTATGATTTAATATAGTTGTTGAAACGTATTACTCAAAAATTAGTTTACCTAATAATTAATTTTTGTGTTTCCTAATATCTTTGTATTTTGGAGGATCTATTATGGAAAATAATTTAAATGCTGATATCCTTGATAAAATCACAAAAACTTGTACGTGTAAATCTATATCCAGAGCTAAAATTAAGGAATCCATAAAAAATGGAGCCCATACCGTTGATGAGGTTTCTAAAGATACCGGTGCTTGTACTGGAAGTTGCCATGGCTTTAGATGTAAATCAAAGATAGAAGATTTAATTAGAGATTATTCAAAATAATACCCTGATCCCAAACTCCCCTATAAATTTAACGATTTAAACCACTTACTCTGTAAGTGGTTTTTTTATTATAATTAATATTATTTAATTTTTAATTCTTCCCATAATATATTCATCTTCATATTTTCCATTTCTAATAGCTGCACATTTCCTAGTTCCCTCTATTTCAAAACCAAATGATTTATATAAACTTAAAGCTCTTTTATTATCAGTAAACACCCCTAATTCTAATCTTTTAAGCATTAACCAATTATCTGATAAATCAATAACAGTTGACATAAGCTTTTTGCCAATTCCCTTTCCTTGATAATCCTTATGAACCATTATCCCTATACTTCCACAATGCCTTAACCTAGGATTCTCTGAAACATGTAAACCTATAGTTCCTATTATTTTGCTTTCTTCATTTTCAATTATTTCTGCCACATACATATGCGCATTATTATTTAAGTTGCTTATAAAATTTTTGCTTCTATCTATTCTTTCACTAGTTATTCCTAATATATTTTCTCTAACTCCATCCATGATCCTTAATGCATTAATCCCCTCAGCATCCTCTATTTTTATTGGCCTTATTTTTATATCCATAGTTTTTCCTCCTAACTCTTTATACACTTACTATTCTTTATTAACTCTAACTTCTCCTTTCTCTTTAACTGTTTAATTGCATATTCACGCTTCATAGCTTCTATTTTATCTTCAAACACTTCAAAATAAACTAATTCAACTGGTACTCTCGCTCTTGTATATTTTGCTCCTTTTCCATCAGAGTGTGCCTTTATCCTTTTTTCTAGATTGTTTGTCCACCCCGTATATAAACTATCATCATTACACCTTAATATATAAACATAATTCATATAATACCTCTTTAATATTTCTATATTATTTATAATTATATCTATGACTAACTATATTTTCTATAATTGTTGTTAATACTTAATAACAAAGTACATAACACTAAAGCAATAGTTGTGTTATAATCTTATGAGAATTAACAGAAAAGGAGCAAATAATATTATGGCATGTAAATTTTTCTTACATCAAGGAAAAAACAAAAGAGCTGAACAAGGCCGTCCTTGGATATACATAGATGAAATAAATGAATATGATGGTGATTATGAAAACGGAGATATTGTTGAAGTATATAATCATAAAAACTACTTTATAGGAAAAGGTTATATTAATGATAGAAGTAAAATAACTATCAGAATAATGACTAGAGATATAAATGAAGAAATTGATGAAGCTTTCTTTAAAAGAAGATTTGCTGAAGCATGGGATTATAGAAAAACTGTAATTGACACATCATCTTGCAGATTTATATTTGGAGAAGCTGATTTCTTACCTGGTTTAACAGTTGATAAATTTGAAGATTACTATGTAATTCAAATATCTACTCTAGGAATGGAGCAATATAGAGATTTAATAGTTAAAATACTAGTTGAAGAATATGGTGCTAAAGGTGTTTATGAAAGAAGTGACATAAAAACTAGAGAAATCGAAGGTTTAGAACAAACTAAAGGCTTCTTAACTGAGCCATTTGATACTAATATTCAAATTATCGAAAATGGAGTTAAATACATAGTAGATTTAGAAAATGGTCAAAAAACTGGATTTTTCTTAGATCAGAAAGAAAATAGAGCTGCTATGCATAGAATATGTAAAGGTAAAGATGTTTTAGATTGCTTTACTCATACTGGATCTTTCGCATTAAATGCTGGAATTGCAGGTGCAAAATCAGTTCTTGGAATAGATGTTTCTCAACATGCTATAGATTGTGCTACTAGAAATGCCGAATTAAATAACTTACAAGATACTGTTAAATTTGAATGCCATAATGCATTCCATGTTCTTGGAGATTGGTCAAGAGAAGGAAGACAATATGATGTTGTAATTTTAGATCCTCCTGCCTTTACAAAATCAAGAGGCACAGTAAATTCTGCTATTAGAGGATATAAAGAAATTAACCTTAGAGGTTTAAAGATGGTAAAACCAGGTGGATATTTTGCTACATGTTCATGCTCTCACTACATGAATGAAGAACAATTAAAGAAAACAGTTCTTGAGGCTGCACATGATGCAAGAAGAACTTTAAGACAAATTGAAGTTAGAACTCAAAGTTCAGACCATCCAATCCTTTGGAATTCTGATGAATCATACTACTTAAAATTCTTTATTTTCCAAGTAGTATAAAATTAATTTCAGGTGACAAGTTAAGTTAGAAACTCCTTAGGGAGTTTCTAATATATATTATAAATTCGGCCTAAGCTGAATTTATTCATTAACTTGCCATTTGTCACTTACCAAGCTTGATACCCTTATTAAATTTATCACTTAATTGATTAATTATAGACTTTTCATTATATTTCATTGGTTCTACAGTTGGAAATAAAATACTCATCCTAACTAGATAAACTCCAATAAAAACAATAATAGCTCCAATTAATATCTGCTTATAATATTTTCTATTTAACATTATTAATATTCCTATAACAAAAGGCATCCAAAATAATGGATGTAATTTAAATGCTCCTATAAAATTACCATTTAATACAGCTATTATTGCCCTAGTTATTCCACAAGAAGGACAAGGCGTACCTATTAGGCCTCTTATTAAACAAATTGTTCCCGTTACCTTAGAAAATTGATTTAAAATTAAGTAAATAATAATCAACCCTATTCCCATACTAAATATAATCTTTATACTTAAATTCTTATCATATTTCTTCATATCATTTAATAATTACAATATGGTATATCATCTTCTTGATAATTTAGATTATTGTAAATTTCTTTAAAATTTTTATTATCTTCAGAACTTATCTTATACCATTTATCATCTATATTCATAATATCATCTTGAATTATTATAGTGTGATTAACTCCAACTCCACTAGTTTGAATTAGAAAATTCCAATCATTTATATCTTGCTTTTCAACTTCTTGTTTAGGAATTTCATTAATAAAACCAATAATAAGTTCTATATCTGTAATTTTATCTATAGCCTTATATTTATTATCATTTCCCATAGATTTAATAACAACTTTGCTTATATTGCTGACATCTATAAGACCATCATCTATACTATCTCTCAAATTTAATTCTGATTTTTGAGTTTCATCACCATAATCTTCCTCAATACTTCTAGATTCTCCGCTATCATACATTGCTACTTCTGGAGTATTAGTACTATATTCTTCTATATTGTTTTCTGCACTTCTTAAAATATCAGATGATTTATTTAAATTAATATTACTATTTATTGATATTGCTGTTAGGCAAATAAATGCAAAACATGCGGCTGTGGCCCAAACCCTTTTATTGCTATACCAATTTTTCTTTTTCTCCAAATTTACCTTATCTAAATTGCCCAGAGTTTCTTCAATCTTATTATCAAATGATTTTGGTAAAATAAATTCTTTATCTTCCATATGACTTTTATTCTTTAAATATTCATCAAAATTATCCATGAAGCTCCTCCTTTAAAATATTATGTAACTTTTCTTTTGCTCTAGATAATCTAGATTTAATAGTTCCTTCTTTTACGTTTAAAACCTTTGCTATATCTTTATATTTCATATCTTCAAAGTAAAATAATATAGTTGTTGTTCTTAAGTCATCCTCTAGTAAATTAATTGCATTATATAAAGTTAAATCCTTATAACTATCATTAACGCTTATATTTTTAAAATGCTCCTTATCTACAGCTATTTCTCTAGCCCTTTTTTTATATATATTATTGCTTTCATTAATAACTATTCTTATTAACCACGTTTTAAAAAAAGCTTCATCCTTTAAAGTATGTATATTCTTATATGCCTTTAATATAGCTTCACTAACAGCATCCTCTACATCCTCTTCTTTGTTTAATATAGATTTAGCTACTCTATATACTGCTACCTTATTTAATCTTATTAGCGTACAAAATGCCTCTTTATCTCCAGCTTTTGCTCTTTTTACTTCCATTATTAATTGATCTTTACTGTAATCATATATCGAAGCTTCCAAAACTTTCGCTCCTTTCCTCTCCATTTGACAATTATTTGTCCCACTTTGTTCCATAAGTAAAATTAGAAATCTCAATTTGCTTAGTCGAATTTATACCTACCAACATAATAAAGTTAGTGTTCTCATAATATATTATAAAATAAAAAGCGACTGTTATAAAAAAACAATTCATACAGTCGCTCTATATCACCCTATAATTTACTTAAAATCTTTGCCTTGCCAAATATCATTGTCTACAAGTGCTTTATCAATATCATTTAATACTTCCCATTTCTTCAGGCTCCACATAGGTCCAATTAAGCTTGCTCTCGGAGCATCTCCTGTTAATCTATGTACAACCATTTCTTCTGGTATCATAGCAATCCCTTTGCAAATTAAATCTATGTAATCTTCCTTGCTTAAAAGCTTTAACTCCCCACTTTCATATTGCTCTACCATTTTAGTCCCCTTCATTAAATGCAACAAATGAAATTTAACTCCTTGTGATCCACTATGAGCAACATAATCTACAGTCTTTAGCATATCCTCCTTTGTTTCACCAGGAAGTCCAAAAATAGTGTGAACTACAACTTCAATTCCTCTTTTTTGTAGTTCTTTTATGCTTTTATCAAATACTTCTAAATCATATCCTCTATTAAAATTGCGTGCAGTATTATCATTTATAGTTTGTAATCCTAACTCAACCCAAAGATATGTTTTTTTATTAAGCTCTTCAAGATAATCTAAAACATCTTTATCTAAACAATCTGGTCTTGTTGCTATTGATAAAGCAACAACATTTTTTTGAGCTAATGCCTCATCATATTTTCTTCTTAATTCTTCAACAGGAGCATAGGTATTTGTGTAGGCTTGGAAATAAGCAATATACTTTCCATCTTTCCATTTCTTCTCCATCATTACCTTTCTGTCTTCAAACTGCTCACTTATAGATAATATTCTGCTGCCAGCATAATCTCCTGATCCTCTTGCACTACAAAAAGTACATCCACCTTTAGCCACTTTTCCATCTCTATTAGGGCAAGTAAATCCCCCATCTAATGATATTTTATATATTTTTTCGCCGAATTTATTTCTTAGGAAATAATTTAAGCTGTGATACCTTTTTCCATTCCATTCCTTCATATTTTTTCTCCTTAAAATCTATAAATTATATATTTGATATAATTTAAAATAGAGGCAATGCTAATTGCATTAACCTCTTTTATGTTTTTCTTTATTATAAAATACTTATTAACTAATTACAATTTAATCATTTCATTGCTCTTTAAATCTAAACTATACTTTCCTGTTGTTTCATCAGTAGTTGAATCACTTTTAAATACATCAAAAATTACTTTATCATCATCAAAATATTGAGCTTTAATATTGTATATCTCTGGCTTAAATATCTCATTAAATTTTGTATCTACAGCTTTTCCATCTTCAGCTTTATATATATTTAATCTACTTAATCCATTTTGATCTCTAAAGTTTACAGCTAAATTATCATCTTCTTTAGAAAATATAAAATCATCTATTTCTGAATTATTAATCAAATCTACAGATATAACTTTGCTAGCAACTGGCTTTTCAAATGCATCTTGGATTTCTCCTCCTATTTGTGAACTTTGTGAATCACTATTTAAATCAACTACATCTGTTCCTCCATTCATTAAAGTATCATCAATATACGCAATACAAATATATGAATTTTTATCATCTATAGTTGAAATAGCAACTTTCTTACCTGTAAAACCTAAAACAACTTTTCCAAAATTATTATTAGGCACTTTTTCTTTATAAAGCATCATTTTATTTTTACTTAAATAGGTATCCTTTGGTATATTATTTAAACTAATAACCAAACTACTCTTTCCACCTTTATCACCAATTATCCTAATTGCGTTATTTTTTATATATAACTCTCTTTGTGATTTTGATTTTATCTCCCCGATAATATAGTTATCACCATTTCTATTTACCTTTATAGTGTATTGTTCTAAATCACTTTTAGGTTCAATATTAGAATCCCTAATAACATTAAATATATAATATGCAAACTCACTACTTGCTACAGTTTTATCAAGTTGAAAACCAGTAATATTCGATACTCCCTCTGATAAGTTAATAGTACTATCTACAAGTTCCTTATCACAAATTTCTGTTGCACCATTTATATCACCATTTCTTATATTAATTAAGTAATCTGTAGCTAAATCCTTTCCCTTAAAAACATCAAATAAATCTAAGACCTCCTCTTTAGATTCATTTGCATTTGAACAACTAATTAGTACACTAATTGATAAAATTAATATTCCACTTAAAATCCTTTTAATGCTAATCATATTAATCTCCTTACAATTATTCTGCTTTTAAATTTATTTTTCCTAATAACTTATACCTTATTCACAAATAAAAAGAATAATTATACTGTAATCCTTATATATTAGATATTAGAAATATATTGGGGGGATGTGCGTGAAGAAGGATTTTTCTAAAATTTTTCAAATTGCAGTTGTTTTTATAGGAACCATTGTTGGAGCTGGACTTGCATCGGGTAAAGAAATTACTCAATTTTTCACTTCCTTTGGTTTGACTAGCTTTTTCGGAATACTTTTCTGTGGAGCATTTTATATATTAATGGGATCAATAATAGCTAAAATAAGTATTAAATATAGTCTAAATTCCTATAGTGATGTTCTAAAAATAATAAGTCCTAATTTGCTAGGTAAACTCACAGGTGTAATTACAACTTTTTATCTTATTTCAAGTGCTTCAATAATATTGGCTGGTAGTGGTGCTTTGATTAATCAATTTTTTGGAATTCCAAAAATAGTTGGATCATTAATAATGCTATGCCTTGCCTCTGTATTTTTACTAAGGGGTACTGATGGACTTATTGAAGTAAACTCATTTATTGTTCCGTCACTATTAGGAACAATAACACTTATCATAGTTTTATATTTTTTATTTTGTAGAGATTCTATATCTTTTCAATTTATATCTTCATTTGAACCACCTAAAAAAGGTGTTGCAGTTTCTACTATCCTTTATGCCGGCTACAATGTTCTTTGCTGCTCTGGAGTTTTAGTACCTTTAAGTAATGAAACAAAAAATTCTAAAACTATGGTATATGGAATTGCATGCGGTGCTTTAGGATTAACTTTATTATCAAGTGCTATTAACTTATTACTACTAGCAAACCAACCATATATATATGAATTAGAAATTCCTTTACTTTTAGTTGCTCAAAGATTTGGAAGTGTGGTTCAAGCATTACTTTTGGTTATAATTTGGCTTGAAATGTTCTCCACTGAAGTATCCGATGTATATTCAATAAGCAAAACTCTTGAACAATCATTTAATATCAAGTTTAAGAAGGGAATATTTATTGTATTAGCTGTTGCTTTACCAATATCACAAATAGGTTTCTCAAATCTAATATCAACTTTATATCCTCTTTTTGGTATTTTGAGTTTAATCTTCATTACACAGTGCATTTTCTTTTATCATAAAAATAAATCTGAACTTAATAATTGAAAATAATAGGTTAGCATTTACTTGTAATAAAACTTGTAATTGCTAACCCATAAAATCATTTTATAATTTTTACTAATCACCAAAATAATTAAATCTTGGTATTTCATTTGAATTTATAATATCAAATGATATTGGTGGTATAAATATCTTTTGTTTACAACTTGATCTAAGCTCCGCTATTTTAGTAACCCCAACATAAACATCTGAAATTTTATACCAAGTTGCATAATCTACAACACCTGTTTGTGGTAAATTAAAAACGCCTTGAAATACTGTTACTGCCTCTTTTGTCTTATCTCCATAAACCCCATCAACTGCTAATTTAGGTATTAATGGATAATTTTGAGCTATCCTATTTAATTGCTCTTGAATAGTTTGTACTGCATCCCCACTAGATCCAACGGTTAAATCATATCCTGGATATGAGCTTGGACTTCCTTCAACAACTTCAGCTGTAACTAATTCAATATCACTTCCATAAAATGATGTTAATATTTCATATGGAGATTTTCCCTCATCCCCCAAATACTTACTTCCCCATTGAGTCATCCAACCTGGACATTGAACATTTTTACCATCACAATATTGAGTTAATAACGGTTGCTTTCTACCAAATCTTCGTATATAAGTAGAGAATATATCATCTACAATGACACTTATACTCTCATATAAATTTCTTCCATAATTAAATGCATGATCATAAGCTGTTGAATTAGTTATATCAAAATTTTTACCTTTTCCTCTATACCATTCTGTATAAATCCTATTTAATGTAAATGATATAATTGCATATACATTAGCTCTGATAGTACTTTCTGGCCATGTTGAATAAATCTCACAAGAAGCTACGTTTTTAATATAATCCTTATAAGGTACTGTATAATTTGGTGCTGTTGTATTATTAGGTCCTCCTGCATGAACTGTAATGAATTCCGGAACTACAGGTTTTGGTAAAACTACTCCACTTGTTGGAGGTGGTAATAGTTTATCAACCTCTTCGGGTATTTTTGATGGATAATTTCCATTCAATGTATTAGGCTGAATATTTATCACATCTGCCCTATTACCGACCCTCCTTGATTCCTCAACTAAATTACATTGTTGAATTGCAATTTCATCAGGAAATATTTGTATACCATTAACGACTAATGATTGAAAACCTTGCCTTTCAATTCTTAAATCATAAAGACTATATGGTATATTTCCTGTTGGGTTCTGTGAATATTCTAATAATGGTGCTGATAATTCTATTACTTGCGATTCTCCAGACGAATTAGTTGTAAGTTCAACTTCCTTACTTTCTCCGCCTGATCCATGTGAAGATACCAATGTAGCTTTTATTCCTTCTATAGGAATATAAGTATCTCCAACAAAGCATTGCAACTTTAAGCCGCCCTTTTCTGCCATATATTACTCCTATATAAATTAATTCACTATATTAATATGCTTTTAAATTATATTTAGTGATTATTATAAATCTGTTGGCTTTCTAATAAATAAATTATTAACCCTATATTCTTGAAAGCCTCCATCAGATCTTGGTGTATAAGTTTCTCTTATTCTATCAAATATACCTTGTAAATCGAACATCCCATATCCCCAATCTCTATTAGGATAAATATCTCCTGGCCTTCCTTTAGCACCACTTATAATATAAGATTTTATCTGTTCTGAATATATATCTGGATAATTTCCATCACTAACTGCCCACTGAAGAATAAGAGCACAACATCCTGAAACGACAGCTCCAGCAACTGAGGCTCCAGTCATTAGTGAAGTCGTACCTCCTGGATTAGTTACTAAGGCATTAGTTCCTCCAGCTGCTATGTCTGGCTTTATACGCCCATCTCTTGTATAACCCCTACTAGATTCTGATAAAGTTGCGTTATTATTTTGATTATAATATGCTACTGAAATTGCTCCTCTTGATGTACTTGGTAATGTAAGAGTTGTATATTCAACAGGATTTAAAAACTTGGTTTCATTATCTATAAGTTCTCTTTGAGGTATCCAAGAATAATATTTACCGCCTACTATATATTGTCCTGTTAATCTAAATTTCCAAATGCCTGCTCTTAAATTATAAGCCCTTATAAAAATAAGCGAATCTCCTGTTGTTAATTCAGGAGAAGTAAAATTCACTATCATTTCAGTTTCTTCATATAAAAATTTAATTCTCTCATTATTTGTATTTTTAGATTCAAGATTATCTATAATTTCTCCCGTTGGTGATATAATAGATAGCTTAACTCTATTTGGTTTATCTATCCATATTTCTATCGGTAAATTTTTCCGTTTTTCACCAATTCTTATTTCTATATCTTTTACATCACCAACTCTTTCAATTATTCCTTCGGTATGAGTATCTGTATTACCTTGATTTCCTGTAGGAACAACAACTACAGTTGATGCCTGACTTGAAAAATTAGATATAGATGCTTCAATAATTCCATTACCAGTATGAGATCCCATATTACTTCCAAGCGGTATAAATACAACTACAGGTTTTTCTAATGCTCTTGCAACAGAAACTACATATCTTAATGCTAATAGCACGCTCCAAGGACTATAGGAAGGTACATCTGTTTTATCAATAAGTGCCGCATCAAGTTCAACCTTAGTTGCTCTAGCTAATTTAACAATTACAAATTGACAATCTGGGGCAGCTCCTTTTAAAGCAGGATTTATTCCTCTTCCTCCCATAATTCCACTTACCTTAGTACCATGACCTATGTCATCTTTAGATGGGACTATACTATATGGATCTCCACCTGTAGCCTGTAAGCTTATGGCTTTATTTATTTCTTCTTCCGTATATTCAATTCCATATTTTAATCCATATACTTCTTTATCTCCCTGTATAGTTTGATCCCATATTCTTAAAACTCTTGTAGTATCATCTTCCCTTTGAAATTCTTTATTAAGATAATCTATTCCACTATCTATTACACCTACCAATACACCTTTTCCATTAAGCCTTAAGTATGGATTATTATTAAATGTAGGAGCTCCACTAGCTTCCACTGGAGAAAGTTCATTCAATGTTAATATAGTTGAAATTTCCATATTAACTATTCTTATAACTAATTCATTTATTTCATTAATCTTATTTGCAGGTGTAATTATTACTGCAAAATTTGTTGATATCATTAAACCCGAAACTCCTGATACTTCTAATATATTTTTAAGATCATCTGAATCAGCAACTTCTACTAAAAGGAACACATTCTCTTCACTACTTGTATCATAATTAACATTTATTTCTTCTATTCCTTTAAAAGATTGATTATCCTGTCTATTTTTGATATCAATACTTCTAAATCCTAAGCCTAGCGTTTGAGATACTAAATTAATACTATTTCTTAAACAAAGTTCTCCATATCCCCATGCTGCATCTGGATATTGTATATCACCTCTTCCCTTTTTGGATCCTATAATCAAAAAATATTTTAATCTCTCTCCATATAAATATGGATCATTTCCATTAACTACACCCCATTGCATCATAAGTGCAGCAGCTCCAGTTACTTGTGGTGCTGCCATAGATGTACCTGTCTTTTTATCAAATCCTCTATTTGGTATAGTTGAATAAATTCCTTCCCCCGGTGCAACTATATCTGGTTTTATATATTGTCCATTATACATTTCTCCTCTACCGCTAAACGGTGATATAATATTAACCAAATAATTATAACTACCAACTGATATTACATTTCTAACTGTAGCAGGAATTCCTATTGTATTATAAGCAACTGGATTTAAAAATTTAGTATTAATATTTAACCCTTCTGAAATAGGTAACCACATGTCAAATTTCCCATCATATTCATTCACTTTTCTTAAAGTTATCTTCCATTGACCAGGTGATACGAACTCATTAATACCTGTTAACATAATGCCAATTTCTCCACTTACATCAAAAGGTTTAGGTCCAGTTAAATATATGGAATATCTAGAGTTACCTATAGTTCCTTCATTAAATCCTTCTTTTAATATTATTTCTCCTGTACTAAATCCACCTGGACAAAGCAACTCTATACTTACATCAGGCAATAATGATTTATATAAGTTTATTACAACTATAGATTCATCTGAGGAAATATTAAAATATACTTCATTTATATCTTCTAATGTTCCTCCTACATGATGTGCAGCTTCTCCTTCATTACCTGCTGCAATAACTATAGTTACTCTCTGAGTAGCAGATACCGTTGAAATATATTGTTCAAGTAAACTACTTCCGTTATGAGCTCCATCATTAGTACTTAAACTCATATTTATAGCCAAAGGCATATTTAGTTCTTTTCCTTTATCAATAAGAAACTTTATTCCTCGCATTATTTGCGTACTTAGTGCAAACCTACTTCTAGCAACCTTAACCATTGCTATTGAACTTTCTGGAGCCACCCCATAATACTTGGTATCTATATTTCCTCCAGCGCAAGCTATTCCTACAACATGTGTTCCATGTCCAGTAACATCAGTTGAACTAACTATTGAATATGGATCAGATGATTTAAGTGCTTCATTGATTTGCTCCTTAGTATATACCTTTCCACCTTGATCTAAATCATATATATATTCTATTCTAGTTGTTCCATCAGCATTTCTAAATGCAGGATGAGTATAATCTATTCCTGTGTCAATAAAACCAATTAAAACACCCTGCCCCTTTAAATTTGATGAATTTATTTGAGTTATACAGGAAGCTCTGTTACTTTCATAATCATTAGTATATAAGCTTTTTGGTAATTCAATATATTGGATTTTAGGACTTGTGGCTAAAGCTGTAAGATTTTCTATAGGAATCAATACTATCCCATACCCATATCCTAAATCAGTATATTTTCCACCTAAATTCTCTACAATTTGAGAAATCTCCTCTGGAGAACTACCTGAAATTATACTTACCTCAACTTCAGTATCATTACTAGCTGCTAAAAAATTATTTGATATGTTAACTTTGGATAATATTGATTTAGGTATATTTTTTAATAGCCCTAAATTATTTTTATTACTTTCTATATTTACCACCTCATAATAATTCCTCTTAATAAATATATGCTTAACTCTATATATTTGAACTAGTGCATTTAAAAAAGTAACATTGCTAATTCCTTTATAAAAATATATAAAACTAAATCAATAAATTTTTTATTAGCCTCATTCAAAAAATTTTATTTAACACTAATCTAAAAGTTATCCACAGTTTCGATTAACTTATCCACATCATCCCCACAGCAATATATATTACTTTACTTGCATGAACTTTTAATATTTATATAATAAAAAAAGTGCCCATTGGCACTTTTCTATAATCTTATTTCAATTCTTTCTATCTTTGCAATAACTGCAATTTCTTTACTTTCAACAGTTTCAGTCATTAGAGCTCCCCCGTTGCTTACTAAAAGCAATTTAGAGTTTCCAAGACTTTTTATTTGCCTTATTTTTCTTTTACCTTTATAATCTACTAAAAATATTCCATTATTGCTTACTTCTTTAACTAAATGAGCAAATGCTAAATCGCCTTCCATCATTCTAAAACCAGACATTTCATTATCTTGAATTTGTAAATACATTACCTTATCTTGAGGATATCCTTCTACCTTATTTGAATGAATAGGTAATTCTATTTTTCCTAAAATATTCTTTAAATTATAATCGTAAATAGGAACATTTTTTAATACTGTAGAAAATGCATTATCCCAAATATCATTTGTTTCTATTTTAGTAGGCTTCTTATTGCTTTCCGCATAACTTTTTCTTTCTTCCATTAATGCTTCATCTGTTACAACCATACTAACATCATTTAAGTCTGTATTTAATATTTTGGCTGCTTTTTCTATAAATGATTCTTGTACAATTTTTCTACCAGTCTCTACTTCGTTTATAAATTTTTCTGCTACACCTAATTTTTTACCAAGTGCCTTTTGAGTCATTCCAGCCTTTAATCTAGCTTCCTTTATCTTTTCGCCAACTCTACTCATCTTTAATTTCCTTTCTAACCTTTGAATACCAATCTCTTTCATTCTTTAAATGCTTAATTAAGTAATTTACTTTCCAATTAATAGATTGCTCTGTTACTACGGCTAATATTCCATCTTTGATACCCTCTCGAGTATCATTTATTACTTTTTTCACTTCAATTTCTGTTAAGTTATTATAAAGTATTACTTTTTCTTTAAGTGGACTATTATTAAAAATATCTAATCTTAGTCCTGATAATATATCTCTTAAAGTCATTTCGCACATTTCTGGAGTTATTTCAATTATTTTATAGTCAAGCTTTTTCATATACTCTAAGTCTAAATTAGATAAACCATATACTAATATACACTTATTATTATTAATCATCTCAATCACCCCGATATACTTATAAAACTTCAATTTAAGGCTGCATCAAAAATATGATACAGCCTATTGATTTAACATGAAATTAAATATTAATCTTCTATTATTTCAGGTTCACCAAAGTTTTCTCCAAAAGTATCTACTGTTACTTTCTTCATAACTTGATCTTCATATGGTTTGTCACTATAATCTCTTTTAGTATTTACTATTTTATCAGCAACTTCTAGTCCTTCTATTAACTTTCCAAATGAAGCATATTGACCATCTAAATGTGGTGCATCTTCTACCATAATAAAGAATTGACTTCCTGCTGAATCTGGATGCATTGCTCTAGCCATTGATAAAACACCTTTTGTATGTTTTAAATCATTCTTGAATCCATTTCTTGAGAATTCTCCTTTAATGCTATATCCAGGTCCTCCAATTCCCATTCCTTCTGGGCATCCACCTTGAATCATAAATCCAGGTATTACTCTATGGAATATTAATCCATCATAAAATCCTCTATTTATTAAATCAACAAAATTCTTTACTGTATTAGGTGCTATTTCTGGATATAATTCAGCTTTCATTATATCTCCATTTTCCATTTCTATAGTAACTATAGGGTTTTTCATTTTATTACCTCACTTTCATTTTTTGGTATAATTTATTATTATCATATTTTAATATACTAATTCAATCTTTTATACAAATTTTCTTAAATTTTTAGGAAAACTAAGCTCTCTTCATTTACTGAGTAAGTTCGAATAACCAAATTAACAAGTAGTTAACTTCTACTAACTCAATCTAAGATTTATACCCTCAGTTAAAATTTGGAATCTTACTTAAGAAAAAAAGCCTCGATAATCGAAGCTAAATATATGATAAATATTTATGATATGAATTTATTTTTCTACTCTTTAGATGTGGTTATATTTTTCTATTGTTGAAATGCAGTTCCTAATACTACTCTTGAATAATCTCTATAGTTTGATAAATTTTTAACAACAACTTGTTTAAAAATGTAGTCTCTTCCGAATTTGTATATTAAGTCACTAAATAAGTTTATTAAAAATGTTGATGGTACTCTATCATATCCATCAAAATCTAGAATTACTCCTTGATCTAGGTTATTTCTTATTATTTCTCTTAATAAAATAGCATCTTCTATTGAATAATTATCACCTAATAAATCCCTAACTTTAATATTCATACTATTAATCCCCCTAAATTTTCTGAAAATTCTTTCTTTAATAATAATATATACAATTTTCAGAATATTGTCAACTATTTAACAATTATTTTTTACATTTATTTCTTCAATAAAAAAAACGCCTTTTGGCGTTTTCTATTTTCTTTCTATTAACTTTAAGCTTAAATCTATTACCTTTTGTTCCTCTAATGAATTATAAATTGATATTTCTCCCTTAGTAGCTCTATTAGTTAATAAATTTTTTTCTTTTAATCTTCTTTTTATTTCTCTAGCTGTTCCTTCTCCACCATCTATAATGGCAATTCCACTACCTACAACTTTTTCTATTGTTTCTTTAACAAATGGATAATGCGTACATCCTAAAACTATTGATGCTATTTCTTCTTTTTTATATATACACAATTTATCTTTTAAATACTCTTCTAATTGACTTCCACTTAATATTCCTTCTTCTATAAATTCCATAAGTCCCGCACATTGTATTGGAACTATGTCCGCCTTGTCTTTGTATTTATTAAGTAACAAATTAAACTTTTCTTGTTTAATAGTCATAGGAGTTGCCATTATTAATATTTTGCCACCTTTATTCATTTCAACCGCTGGCTTTATAGCTGGTTCAATCCCTACTAAAGGCAAATCAGGATATGTTCTCCTTAATTCACTTACTGCAGCACTAGTTGCTGTATTACAAGCTACAACTAATCCCTTAATTCCTTTATTCATTAAAAAATCTACTACATTAAATGTTAAATCTCTTATTTCTTTTGTAGGCTTTATTCCATAAGGAGCATTTTTTGAATCTCCAAAATATATATAATTTTCATTAGGCATTATCTTGATAGCTTCTCTCATTACACTTAGACCGCCAACCCCTGAATCTAAAAAGCCTATAGGCATATCCTTTTTATCCAAATCATCTCACTCCAATTTATATATTCCTTAATTTTATTTTATACCTTAATTAAGCTTAAATCCACTTTGATTTATTATAATATATAAATTATTATGCATTCTTTATGTAAATAATGAATTAGTTATTATTCATCCATGAAGGTATCAATACTCTATCGTTATCCATTAATTGTGTATTAATTAATTCTTGCTTTCTAAGTGATTCTCTTTTGGCTGAATTAATACTTAATAACTCTTCTGCTTCTCTTATACTCTTGGCTTTAAAAACCATTGTCCAACCATCCTTGCTGTATTTTCCAGCACACATTACATATTTATCTTTATTTTTATTTACTCCATTCATGCTATCATAAATGAAACTATTTAACTCACCTATATTCTTATAATTAACCTTTACAAATATTCCTCTATTTTCTTTCATACCGCACCTCCGAACAAACGTTCAATCATTGATTTAATAATATCAGAACATTTGTTCTTAGTCAACATTTTTTTACTTATTTAGAGGATTTTTTTACATTTTATAGAATATTATTTATGTGAAACTATTATTTATCATGCAAGGAGAATGTACTTTATGAATTTTAAATCTGAAAAATTTCAAAATATATTTATTATTATTTTGCTAGTTGCTACAATCTTAATTTTTTCAATTGATTTTATTCAAACAAAGGCAGATACTAATAATTCTATCGTATTAAAAGAAAAGAAAGCTATATTAGATGAAGAAATAGAAGCTTATATTCCTCCAGAAGAAGTTATAGTAGAAGAACCAACTGAAACTGAAACTGAAATTAATACTTATAATAATGAAAATAATGATATTTATTATAGTGATGATGAAAATGATGATATAACAACAAGCAGCCCTAACAAACCAAGTTCCGGTAACAATTCTAACTCAATTACTGGTTCTGGAAGTGCTTCTGGTTCTCAAGGCAGTTCTGGTTCTCAAGGCGGTTCCGGTTCTCAAGGCGGTTCCGGTTCTCAAGGTGGTTCTGGTTCTCAAGGTGGTTCTGGTTCTCAAGGCGGTTCCGGTTCTCAAGATGGCTCTGGTTCTCAAGATGGCTCTGGTTCTCAAGGCGGTTCCGGTTCTCAAGGTGGTTCTGGTTCTCAAGATGGCTCTGGTTCTCAAGATGGTTCCGGTTCTCAAGGTGGTTCTGGTTCTCAAGATGGTTCTGGTTCTAATGATAGTTCTGGATCTAATGGCGACTCTGGATCTAATGGTGGCTCTGAATCTGAAGGCAGTTCTGGCTCTGAAGGTAGTTCTGGCTCTGAAGATGGTTCTAGCTCCGAATTACAATTTGCAGAGTAATATTTAAATGAAAACATATAAAAAAGAACAGGAAAATATTTTTCCTGTTCCTTTTTTATTATTCAGCTATATTAAACACTTCTAAATCTCTCTTATCAATTTCAGATACCTTAACATCTGCTATTGCTCTTAACGTATCTAAAGCTGTTATAACACCTATATTTCTTTCAATGGCAGCTCTTCTAATTAAGAATCCATCTCTCTTAGAATCATTACCCTTTGTTGGAGTATTTACAACTAAATCAACTTCTTTATTCTTAACAACATCTAATATATTTGGTTCTTGTTCATTAAGTCTTCTAACTTCTTCACAGTCAATTCCTGATTCTCTTAAAAGCTTACAAGTTCCTTCTGTTGCAATAAACTTGTATCCAACTTTAGCTAAATCTTTCGCTATTGGTAAGAATTCAGCCTTATCATGCTTATTGATAGTTGCTAATATTTTTCCTTTTTCCATTGATGGGTACATTCCTCCACCAACAAACCCTTTATATAATGCTTCCTTAACATCTCTACCTACACCTAAAACTTCTCCAGTAGATTTCATTTCAGGTCCTAAAGATACTTCAACCTTTGGTAATTTTTGAGTTGAGAATACTGGAACCTTAACTGATACTAGTTCTGGTTCTGGATAAACATCTACTCCATAACCTAAATCAACTAACTTTTCTCCAAGCATAACCTTAGTAGCTAAATCTACTATTGGAACTCCACTTACCTTACTGATATATGGAACTGTTCTTGAAGCTCTTGGATTAACCTCTATTACATAAAGGTTGCCTTCGAACTCTATGAATTGAATGTTTATCATTCCCTTAATTCCTATAGCTAAAGCTAACTTCTTAGTGTAATCTAAAACTTTCGCTTTGATTTCCTCGCTAATATTTTGGCTTGGGTACATTGTTACAGAGTCTCCTGAGTGAACCCCAGCTCTTTCTAAATGTTCCATTATACCTGGTATTAAAATATTTTCTCCATCAGATATGGCATCTACTTCTATTTCTCTACCCATTAAGTATTTATCTATAAGTATTGGATTTTTCTTATCCTTTTTAAATGCATTGCTTAAATAGTAAGTTAACTCCTCTTCATCGTGAGTTATTTCCATACCTTGACCACCTAATACATATGAAGGTCTAACAAGTACTGGATATTTTAATCTATTTGCTTCTTCTATACCTTCTTCTAAAGTCCAAACACCTTTTCCTTTAGGTCTTGCTATATCAAACTTTTCAAGTAATTCTTCAAATTTTTCTCTATCTTCAGCCATATCAATTTGATCTGCTGTAGTTCCTAAAGTCTTAATTCCTTTTTCCTTTAAGAAGTTTGCAAGTTTAATTGCTGTTTGACCACCAAATTGAAGAATAACTCCATATGGATTTTCTTTTTCAATTATGTTTAATACATCTTCTTCTGTTAATGGTTCAAAGTAAAGTTTATCTGATATATTGAAGTCTGTACTTACTGTTTCTGGGTTATTATTAACTATTATAGTTTCAATTCCCATCTTCTTTAATGCCATTACACAGTGAACTGAAGCATAGTCAAACTCTATACCTTGCCCTATTCTTATTGGTCCTGAACCTATTACTATAACCTTTTTCTTATCTGATACTTCAACTTCATCATATTGTTCATAAGTTGAGTAATAGTATGGTGATAATGCTTCAAACTCTCCTCCACAAGTATCAACCATCTTATAAGCTGGCTTTATATTCCAAATATTTCTTAATCTATAAATATCATCTGGACTAACCCTTAACATATCAGCTATAGCCTTATCTGAGAATCCTTTTCTCTTAAGATTTAATAACCATTCTTTATCTAAATCATCTATTTTGCTTAATTTTAATCTAGTTTCTTCATGTACTATCCATTTGAATTTTTCTAAGAAGAATATATCTATTCCTGTAATTTTAGCTATACTTTCAATTCTATAATCTCTTCTTATCATTTCTGTAAGAGCAAATAATCTTTCATCATCTGGCTTCATTACAGCTTCTTTCAATTCTTGAATGCTCATTTCTTTAAACTTTGGATGGTCTAAAGAATATTTTCCTATTTCTAAACTTCTTATACCTTTTAATAATGCTGACTCTAAGTTAGCACCTATAGCCATTATTTCTCCAGTTGCCATCATCTTTGTTCCCAAAGCTCTATCAGCTGTAAAGAACTTATCGAAAGGCCACTTTGGAATCTTAACTACAACATAATCTAATGTTGGTTCAAAACAAGCATATGTCTTTTGAGTTACTGCATTTTTAATTTCATCTAGTCCATATCCTAAAGCTATTTTAGCTGCAAGCTTTGCTATTGGATATCCAGTAGCTTTTGATGCTAAAGCTGAAGATCTTGAAACTCTAGGGTTAATTTCAATAACTGCATATTCAAATGAATTTGGATTTAATGCAAATTGTACGTTACATCCACCTTCGATTCCTACTGCATTGATAATATTGATTGATGCAGTTCTAAGCATTTGGTATTCTTTATCAGATAAAGTTTGAGATGGAGCTACAACTATACTATCCCCTGTATGAATACCTACTGGGTCAATGTTTTCCATGTTACAAACAGTTATACAGTTTCCATAAGAGTCTCTCATTACTTCGTACTCTACTTCCTTCCAACCTTTAACTGATTTTTCTAATAAAACTTGACCTATTGTACTTAATTGTAATCCTGATGCAAGAATAGTTCTTAATTCTTCTTCATTTTCAGCTATTCCACCACCAGTTCCTCCTAATGTATAAGCAGGTCTTACTATAACTGGGTAACCAATCTTGTTTGCAAATGCCATACCAGCTTCCATATCAGTTACTATTTCAGATGTAATAACCGGCTCATTGATTCTATGCATCATATCTCTAAATAGCTCTCTATCTTCACCTTCTTTGATAGAAGCTATTGAAGTTCCTATAACTTTAACATTATACTTTTCTAATATTCCAGCATCATGTAAATCAACTGCTAAGTTAAGTCCTGTTTGACCTCCCATACCAGCAAGTAAACTATCTGGTCTTTCCTTTGCTATTACTTTTTCAACAAATTCTAATGTTAATGGTTCTATATAAATTTTATCTGCAACTTCTTTGTCCGTCATAATAGTAGCTGGGTTAGAGTTTACTAATACAACTTCTATCCCTTCTTCCTTTAATGCTTGACATGCTTGAGTTCCTGAATAATCAAACTCTGCAGCTTGCCCGATAACTATTGGTCCTGATCCTATAACTAAAACTTTTTTAATATCTTTATTTAATGGCATTTTCTAAACCCTCCTATAGTGCATATTCCATAAATCTGTCAAATATATATTCACTATCCTTCGGACCTGCTGCAGCCTCTGGATGGAATTGAACTGAGTATATTGGTAAAGTAGTATGTTTCATACCTTCCACTGTTCCGTCATTAATATTTAAGTGTGTTGCTATAACACTTTCTGGTAGCTCATCTACTACATATCCATGATTTTGAGAAGTAATATGAACTCTATTTCTTTCTAAATCTTTTACTGGATGGTTGCATCCTCTATGTCCAAACTTTAATTTAGTAGTTTTTCCACCTAAAGTTAATGCTAGTAATTGATGTCCTAAACAAATACCTACTATAGGTTTAACTCCAACTATCTTTTTAATGTTTTCTATTACATCAGTTAAATCTTCTGGATCTCCAGGGCCATTTGATAAAAATACTAAATCAGGATTTACTGATAATACTTCTTCTGCTGTAGCAGTCATTGGAAATACTGTTATTTTGCAATTTCTCTTTTTGAAATTTCTTATTATATTTGTTTTTATTCCAAAATCCATAATTGCAACATGCTTTCCTGTTCCCTCGATTGTATATGGTTTCTTTGTAGTTACCATTTTTACTGCATCTCTATTTGAAAAAGCACTTATTTTTTCTTTAACTTCTTCTAATGTTTCATGTTCTAATGAGATTATTCCTCTCATTGTCCCATTGTTTCTTAATACCTTTGTTAAAGCTCTTGTATCTATACCTTCTAAACCTATTATTTTATTTTGCTTTAAGTAATCTTCTAATCCAATTTCACATCTAAAGTTATTTGGGAAGCTACATTTTTCTCTTACTATGAATCCTCTTACCTTAGGTGTATCTGATTCGTTATCCTCTAAATTTATTCCGTAGTTTCCTATTAGTGGATATGTCATAGTTACAATTTGTCCGTAGTATGATGGATCTGTTAAAACCTCTTGATATCCTGTCATTCCTGTTGTAAATACAACCTCTCCTACGCTATCTTTTAAGTATCCAAATGCATTACCTTCAAAAATCATGCCATTTTCTAATATAAGCCTTGCTTTCATTCCTAGCCCTCCTAAAATTCATGTATATAACAGCTAAAAATACACTTTCTAAAAGCTCTTTAACTTCAAATATAATTTATCTATTTTCTTAACTATTTATTTAGTTAAAAATAACAGAAAAGGATAGTAAGGAGACATTTAACTATGTAATCTCTCCATACTATCCTTATTATATTTAAAATTTACTTTAGAAAATTCTTTTGATAAATCGATGTAACTATTGCTATTTACGTATAACATACCTACATACTCCTTTCTGGCCTCTCTGGACCAATTTAAAGTGTACTTTTTAACTAATTAATTATTTATTCTTATCTTTGTATATTATTGTATATTTAGCACGAATTATTGTCAAGAATAAATTAGCTTTATTAGATGGAATTTACCATCTAAATTTTTGTACACTCTATTCCAAATATTTCAATGTGTATTTTTTATAATTATACTCCTCAATGAATATTTATGCAACTTTATTGTATTTTTATAAACGCATAAAATAAGGCCATTAAGATTTGTTATCTTAATGGCTTTATTTTCTTAAACTTATTTATTTTTTAATTCTTTTATCCAGTTTACTATAAATTCTATTGGATTTTCATCATTACTTGGTGCTATATATTTTGATTTTCTTTTTAATTCTTCACTTCCATTGCTTATGCAAAAACCATAATCAGCTTCTTGTAAAAGCTCAACGTCATTCATATTATCTCCAACCGTAATTATCGTAAAATCTTCAATTTCTTTATGCATTACTAATTTCTTTAATGCTTGTCCTTTTGATATTTCTTTTGGTATTATTTCTAAATATACATCTGAACTTCTTACAATATTATTATCACCATAGTCTTTTCTTAAATATGTTTCAACAAAATCTAGCTCTTCTTTTTCGCCTACAATTAACGCTTTAGTCCATTTTTTATTCCAAATACTATCATCGACATTATAAATTACATCATAACCTAGCTTACTAAATCTTTCAGTTCTTTTACATGCTTGATAAATATATACTTGCTCATTACTATATATCTCTATTCCTATATTATGATTAACCTTATTTACTACTTTGACTATTTCTTTTCGTTCTTCCTCTAAAAACTTTTCCCAAATTACTTCATCACTATTAAAATCATATACTTTAGTTCCATTATACATAATTACAGGAAGTGTAACCTTCATCTTATGAATATGTCTCTTTATTGAAGGTAACATACGTCCAGTAGCTAAAGTAAATTGACCACCATTATCTACAAAATACTCTATAGCTTTTTTATTTTCTTCTGATAATTTTCCTTTACTATTTAAAAGTGTTCCATCCATATCAGAAACTAATAAATATCCATCAAAAATCCCCATATTTTTCTCCTTATTTTTTATTAGTTTTCAGTATTATTTTTCTTGAGATTCGTCTAGGTAAAAGCTTATTTCCAATAACTAATAATTTATTTTTCATTCCAGGAATTATAATAAGCTTCCCTTTTTTAAAATCTTTATAGCTAACTTTAGCAACCTCTTCTGCATCCATTAAATATTTCTTGGCAGATTCACTTTTCTTAATTCCAGCCTTGTCTTGGAAAGTAGTCTTAACAGGACCAGGACAAAGACATGAAATCCTTATTCCACTATCTTTACACTCTTCATATATAGCTTCTGTTAAATTAAGTACATATGCTTTTGATGCATAATAAGCTGCCATTCTAGGACCTGAGCAAAAAGCAGCTGTTGAAGCTACATTTAAAATCCCTCCATTTTTACATTCAATGATCTTAGGCAAGAAATATTTTGTTAATTTAGTTAATACTTTTATATTTATATCTATTAATGCTTCTTCCTTTACCCATTCTATTTCGCTAAAATCACCAAAGGTTCCAATTCCAGCATTATTAACTAAAATATCTACATTTAACTTATTCATTTCAACATAATTAAATAAACCTTGAATATCTTCACTCTTTGATAAATCTAAGCTTAATATTTTTACTTCTACATTACATTTACTTAATTCATTTTTTGCTGTTTCTAATTTACCTTCATCTCTAGCAACTAAAATTAAATTATGTCTATCCTTTGCAAATAACTTTGCAAGCTCATATCCAATTCCAGTTGATGCACCTGTTATTAATGTATAGTTTCTTGTACTATTCATAATAAACCTCTCCTAAAAACATTATAATTCTACTTTCATTTTAACATGGGGAATATTAACTTCATCATAAACATCTGATATAACCTTAAATCCTACACTTTCATATAATCCTTTAGCATAAAGTTGTGCTGATAATACTACAGTTTTTTCATCTAAATTGTTTTTAATAAACTCTAATGCTACTTTCATCATTTCTTGAGCAATTCCTTTTCTTCTATGACTTGAAAGTACTAAAACTCTTCCTACTGAAATATAATCATATCCTATTCCTTTAGGTACTATTCTACAATAAGCAACAACTCTTTCATTTTCTTTTAACATTATATGATGACATACCTTATCTTTATCATCAAAATCCTGTTCTTCTACTATCTTCTGCTCACAAACAAAAACCTCAAACCTAGATTTTGCAATTTCATACATTTCATTAACTGTTAAATCATTAAACTTTTTAATTTCAAACATTTTTCTACTTCCTTCCCTTTTCTTGCTACTATTTTATCTCTTTATTATCCAATATAATTTAAGTATAATCTATTAAAAATATAATTTATTTCTATTTATAAATAAAAAAAGGCCTTATAAAGATACATTAATATATCTTTATAAGGCATAAAAAGAAATCTTTAATTTGAGCTAAACGCTCTCTTCTCTTATATTTCTTCATTCTATCGTATTCCCTCATATCAGAGGCTATCCCATATGCTTCAATTCCAAATCTTCTTGCAATAAATATGGCTCTTGGCAAATGATATCTATTAGTTGATATTATAGCTCTATTAATATTAAATATATTCTTTGCCCTCTTCATACTATCATAAGTACAAAAACCACAATTATCTATTAATAAATCTGATTCTCTAATATTCTCTTCAGTGTAATTTTTCATAATCCAGTTTTTCATAACAGCAAGTTCATTGTGATTCTCACCACTATTATCACCAGTTAACAAAATAGTTTTGCATATTCTTCTTACATATACTTTAGCACCCGTATCTAACCTATCTGCCAATAAATCACAAGGATTTCCATCAGGTCTTATACCAGCACCTAAAATAATTACTGTATCACAATCTATCGGAAGGTCTTTCATGTCTAAAATGTACTTATTGCCATACATGTCCATTACTACAAATATGCTAAGAACAATTAGCGCTACTATTAAACAAAAAATCAATACATAGGCCATATATTATTCCTTCTCGACTATTTCTTCTACTATATGATATGTATTGATTTTAAAATTTGTACATTGTTTTTTAGATAAAAACTCCTAATTAACTGATTTTCTACATATTTTTAATGAAATATCACAAATGAAACTCTGCCTCCTTCTGTCGGCTGAGTAAGTTCGCCTGACCAAATTAAAATTTGGAGGCTCACTTATCTTATCTGTCCGTTTCCGTAGATAATGTATTTAATAGTTGTAAGTTCTTTAAGTCCCATAGGGCCTCTTGCGTGAAGCTTTTGTGTACTGATTCCTATTTCTGCTCCAAATCCAAATTCTTCTCCATCTGTAAATCTAGTTGATGCATTTACATAAACAGCAGCTGCATTTACCTTCTGTAAGAATTTTTGTGAGTTTTCGTAATCTTTAGTAACTATTGCTTCTGAATGACCTGAACCAAAGTGATTAATTAAGCTTATTGCTTCATCTATATTCTTTACTACCTTAACTCCAATTTTATAATCTAAATATTCATTATACCATTCTTCGTCATTAGCCTTTATTATTGAAGAATCATAAGCTATAGATGTTTCATCACCTCTAACCTCAACTTCTTTATCTCTTAAAGCTTTTAAAATAATTGGCATAAACTCCTTAGCTATTTTTTCATGAACTAATAACTTTTCAGCAGCATTACATACAGATGGTCTTGAAGTCTTTGCATTTAATACAATATTCTTAGCCATTTCAAAATCTGCAAATTCATCAACATATATATGACAATTACCTGTTCCAGTTTCAATTACTGGTACAGTTGCATTTCTGACTACGGCTTGAATAAGCCCTGCTCCTCCTCTTGGAATTAAAACATCTATATATTCATTTAATTTCATCATTTCAGTTGCTACTTCTCTGCTAGTATCTTCTACTAATTGAATTGCATCTTCTGGAAGATCTATAGATTTAAGTCCTTCTCTTAAAACCTTAACTATAGCCTTATTAGAGTTAATAGCTTCACTTCCACCTCTTAAAATAACTGCATTACCAGCTTTAAAGCATAATCCTGCTGCATCACTTGTTACATTTGGTCTTGCCTCATATATTATTCCTATAACTCCTAAAGGAACTCTTTTTTGACCTATTTGCAATCCATTAGGTCTAGTCCACATTCCTAAGACTTCTCCAACTGGATCTGGAAGTGCAGAAACTTGTCTTAATCCATTTGCCATTCCTTCTATTCTTTCTTCATTTAAAGCTAATCTATCAAGCATAGATTTAGATGTACCTTTTTCTATTGCTGCTTGTAAATCAATTTTATTAGCATTAATAATTTCTTCCTTATTATTAACTAAAAAATCAGCCATAGCATTTAATCCATTATTTTTTTCTCCAGTACTTAAATTTCCTAGTATGAAAGATACTTCTTTAGCTTTTTTTCCTTTAATAATTAATTCATTCATTATTACTTAACTCCTCTCTACATTCTTATTTCTTTATAAATAATGTTCCAATCTCTTTACCTGATGTAATGTCCATTAATATTGATGGATTATCACCATTAGCTAATACCATATTACATCCAGCACTTGTAGCTCTTTTAGCTGCTGTTAACTTTGTAGCCATTCCTCCAGTTCCAAGCGAACTTCCAGCACCACCTGCACATGCTTCTAGCTCAGGTGTAATTTCTTCTACTGTTTTTATAAGCTGAGAATCTGGATTTTTTCTTGGATCTGAATCATAAAATCCATCTATATCAGATAGTATAATTAATAAGTCTGCACAAACTAATTGAGCTACTATTGCAGATAAATTATCATTATCACCAAATCTAACTATATTTTCTATTTCATCTATGGCAACTGTGTCATTTTCATTAACTATTGGTATTATTCCATTTTCTAATAAAGTTTCAAATGTATTAACAACATTTTCTCTTATATGATCATCCTCAACAACATCTCTTGTTAATAACACTTGCCCAACAACATGACTATATTCTCCAAAAAACTTACTATATATATGCATAAGCTCACACTGACCTACTGCAGCTACTGCTTGTTTCTCTTTTATACTCTTTGGTTTCTCCTTTAATTTAAGCTTGTTAACTCCAACACCAACTGCTCCTGATGTAACTAACACAACTTCTTTTCCAGAATTCATTAAATCTGATAGTACTCTTGTCAACTTTTCTATTCTTGTTAAATTTATATTTCCATTATCATAAGTAAGTGTTGACGTTCCTACTTTAACTACTATTCTACTGCATTCTTTAATCTGTTCCCTATAATTCACCTTAATCATCTCCTGAACCTTAGACTGTTATCTCTCTATTATAATTATCTTTATTATTATTTACCATAAAAACTTCCTTTACATTTATTCTCTTTGCTTCCTTATTAAATAATTACCTTCTATATACTTGAATAAAAAATACATAAAATTTAATATATCTGCATAAAAATTAAAATTTCCAGTCCTTTTTTTAATTTTTATGCATTAAAAATATTGATTTTTAATATTTTTGCATTTAGAATGAATATAGATGAATAATTATAAATTTTTATGTATAAAGGAGAAAAAATGGAAGTTTCAAAATTAAAACCATTTGATGATAATAAAAGTAAATTTACTTTAAAAGATAATTTAAAATTCATCATTCCTTCTATAATTGGTGTCTTATTATTTATGATTCCAATAAAATATGAAGGTGATGTAACAATTCCAATAGCTATTTTTTCTGGAATGTTAGTAAATTTTCTTGGTGAATATTTAGTATATATAATTACAGGTACAATGGCTATTTCAGCTATACTTAGTTTAATAGCAACAATTGTTAAGCCTAAATTTATCACTAACAATAAGATTTTAAGCTCATTATTTACCACTACACCACTATGGTTAGTTTCTAGAGTATTAGGTGGTATATTTGGGGTTCTTGCTGCATTCCAAATAGGTCCTCAAATGATAATAAGCGGTGATACTGGTGCTTTTGTATTGAATGATCTTTTAACTGTATTATTTTCTATATTCTTATTTGCAGGATTATTCTTACCGTTATTACTTAACTTTGGTCTATTAGAGTTCTTTGGATCATTATTAACTAAAATAATGAGACCTGTATTTAAATTACCTGGTCGTTCTTCAATTGACTGTATTACTTCTTGGTTAGGTGATGGTACTTTAGGAATAATGCTAACTAATAAACAATATGAAGATGGATTTTATACTGAAAGAGAAGCTGCAACTATAAGTACTACATTCTCTGCAGTTTCAATTACATTTAGCTTAGTAGTAATAAATACTGTTGGTCTTGGAAATATATTTGTACCATTTTATTTAACTGTTACCTTTGCTGGAATAGTTGCAGCCGTAATAGTACCAAGAATATATCCTTTATCAAAAAAGAAAGATACATATTATAATGGTAAAACTAATAAAATAGATGAATCTATTCCTGAAGGATATACATCTTTATCATGGGGATATGAACAAGCTATAACAAAAGCAAGAAAGAATTCTAGTATAAAAGAATTTTTTGCTGATGGTGCTAAGAATGTCTTAGATATGTGGGTTGGAGTTCTTCCTGTTGTTATGTGTATGGCAACAATAGCTCTTATAATAGCTACTTACACTCCACTATTTAAAATCCTTGGAGTACCATTTATTCCAATACTTCAATTATTACAAGTACCTGAAGCCGTTCAAGCTTCTCAAACATTAGTTGTTGGATTTGCAGATATGTTACTTCCTTCAGTTGTTGCTTCAACAACAATAACTAGTGAAATGACAAGATTTATAGTTGCTGCAGTTTCTGTAACTCAACTTGTATATATGTCTGAAGTTGGTGGAGTTTTACTTGGTTCTAAAATTCCAGTAAATATAAAAGAATTAATTATAATATTTATTGAAAGAACATTAATAACTTTACCAGTTATAGTTCTAATCGCAAACTTTATATATTAGATATTTAAGCTGCCATATTGGCAGCTTTTTTTATAAACTGAATTCTAACCTTAAAATAGAGCTTTATTTCCACCTTAAGGTTAAAATTCGTTACACCCTAATATCACCTAGTCTAGAATCATATCTGCTATTATCTCCTATCTAAATATGTGGGAGTGTTACAACGGATAATCTATCAAATAAAAAAAGGAGCAAACAAAATTGTTTAACTCCCTAATCCTTGATAATGGTGACTCGTAGGGGAATCGAACCCCTGATTTCACCGTGAGAGGGTGACGTCTTAACCTCTTGACCAACAAGCCATATTGTTAATTATTAACTTAACAATATTAATATTACCATATATCTTAAAAATATACTAGATATTTTTTCCATTTATTCAAAATTATTTTATTTTTATTTTTCTATATCTATTATATGCACATATAATTTCTTGCTTTCTTACCATGGCCAAGCTTCCATGTCCACCTTTAATATTATCAATGTTAATAAGATTCTTATTTAATTCTTCAATTATTTTATCTGTTATTTCAATTAATGTTAAATCCTTTCCCATTAATTTATTTTCAACATATTTCATAATAGCTCCAATAGTATTTAATTGTTCACTATCTACGATTTGCTCCACAGCACGTAAATCTATATTTTCTCTGTTAATAGAAATTCCATCCTTACCTAATGTTTTTATCTTTACACCTTTAGGTCCACTTTCTATTGTTCCTTTAAGAATTACCCTATTAAAATTAATATCAATATTTAAATCTTTATTATGTTCAGTTGATCCCTTACTTAAAGACTTAGCCTTTTCAGTAACCTCAAAAGGTTCATAATTATCCATTTGAATAACTAAATCTGCAATATCAAAAAAGTCTCCTGAACTTCCTGCAACTAATATAGTAGATATTCCTTTTTCGTTATAAAGACTCTTTGCTACATCAATAAAAGGAGTTATTGGCTCTTTATCTTTAGCTACAAGCTGTTGCATTATTCTATCTCTAATCATAAAATTAGTTGCTGATGTATCTTCATCAATTAAAAATAGCTTTGTTCCACTTTCAATTCCTTCAATGATATTTGCAGCTTGTGATGTACTTCCACTTGCATTTTCAGTATAAAAACTCTTAGTATCTTTTCCATTAGGTAAGTTATTGATAAATAATGATATATCTGTTTTAGTTATTGCTCTTCCATCTTCAGCTCTAACCTTTAATGCACTATCATCTGTAATAACGAACTCTCTACCATCACCTTCTATATGATTATATACACCAAGCTCTAATGCCCTAAGCAATGTTGATTTACCATGATATCCTCCTCCAACTATTAGAGTTATTCCTTTTGGTATACCCATACCTTTAATTATCCCTCTATTTGGTGTACTAAATTCTACTTCCAATTCTTTAGGTGAAATAAACTTTTTCCCATCTTTTAAAGGTTTTTGTGAAACTCCACTTTCTCTTGGTAATATAGAATTATTACCAACAAAAGCAACAAGATTTCTATTTTCAAGCTCATTTCTTATAAATTCTTGATCTTCAACTAATTTTATTCTATCACTTAAAGCTTTAGTGTTTATTTTATTATAAATCAATGTATTTTCAACTATATTAGGTAAAACATTAAATAATATCTTTTCTAATTCTCTTGATAATACACTTCTTCCCTTAGCAGGGAATCCAACGTAAAATCTTGCCTCTATTTTTTCGTTATCTATTATTACTGAAGTTCTTTCTAATATTTGTTGTGGACATCTACTTATTTCTATAAGTCCACTTTTTCCTGATCCAAATATTTTTTCTCCATATTTATAAATATTTTTACTAAATAATCTAGTTAAAAAATCACATAATGCTACTGTTTTATATTTTTCGTCAAATAATTCCCCAGGAAATTTATTGAAGTGTCTATTTACTATCACTCTTACTCTTGATGGTGATGCAAATGGGTCTCCTTGAACATGGTCTATACTCAATATATAATTATTAAAACTATATTGTCCCTCTAAATCCTTATATGATTTATATCCACGACCATCAATTCTATCTAATTCTCTTTTTAAATCACTTGAATTTCTCATATATTACTCCTGTTCAGTAAAAAATTCATCAATTAATTTTTCGCTCATCCTTCTATACATATTGCTCATATTTACTAGAGAGCATAATAGTAAAAATTTCTTTTCAAAATCTCCATCTAATTTTTCATTTCCGTCAACTATATTGCTTATATTTTCAAATCTTGTGCTTACATCTATTTTAAAATTACTTTCATCATTAGCACACTCTTTTAAAAAGCTCGAATATAATTCTCTTAATGGATAATTCCCATCTTCTGATTTACTTATTATTTTATCTAATGAAAGCTTAATATCATTTATTGATAAAGCTCCTTTTAAATTATAAATTAAAGACATTAATATAATATGTTCTTTTGAATACTTCTTATTCTTTATTGGCAATAATAACTTCCCTTTAGCATAATTATTAATCATTGTCTTTGTTAATATTTTTTCATCATCATTTCTTTTTTGATTGCTTAATTTTGATTCAAACAATTGTATTACTTGATCCATATATAAATCTATTTCAGGTACTTCATCTAACTTAATATTACTTTCTAACGGTAAACTATTTAATATTTCTATTATATCCATAACATCCTCCATATAGTTTTGAAAACTACTTGTTATCACTATTATATTTTAATAATAATAGTATTTTCTAATATTTGCAAGAAAAACAGATGTATTTACTGATAATTTCCTTAAATCTCCTAAAATAAACTTTGACTATACTGCACATATAACAAATAATATTAATATAATATCATGTAGTTTTGAAAACTACTTATTGAATTGAGAGGTGTTTTTTTATATGTACAAAAAATTAAGGGAACCTATTAATGCTATAACTCATCTTGCTGGTGCTGGATTATCACTAATTGCTTTAATTGCTATGCTAGCTAAGGTAATATCATCTAATCCAACAACTACTGCCATATTATCTGTAATTATTTTTGGAATTAGTTTAATTCTTTTATATACAACTTCTGGAACGTATCATGGGATAACTTCAAACGAAAAAGTTATTTCAATTTTTCAAAAACTAGATCATTCAATGATTTTTGTTTTAATTGCTGGTTCATATGCTCCATTTTGTTTAATTTCTATAGGCGGTAAATTAGGAATTACAATGTTTATAATAATGGTTACTATAGCTGTGCTTGGTATTACATTTAAACTTTGCTGGTTTGATTGTCCTAGATGGCTTCAAACTGCAATGTATATAGGAATGGGTTGGGCTGCTTTATTTATGATAAAACCATTAACAGCAGTATTACCTGGAATAAGCTTATTTTGGCTAGTACTTGGTGGTGTTCTTTATACAATTGGTGGTGTAATTTATGGAGTTAAACCCGAAAAATTAAGAATTGGTAAATGGGGATTCCATGAAATATTTCATATCTTCATATTACTAGGAAGTTTAAGTCACTTTATCTGTGTCTTTACTTATGTAATATAATTTTTGAATCTGTTAAGCTGATATGAAAAAATAGCTTGATTTTTCATAGAATTGCTCGC
>ERZ791641.164-NODE-164-length-77807-cov-42.865650_pt1 | contig 77807 bp, 72 predicted proteins | sample MGYA00510055_ERZ791641 | MGnify/ENA primary metagenome ERZ791641 (study PRJEB30046, sample SAMN00715226) | human gut metagenome | study: EMG produced TPA metagenomics assembly of the A metagenome-wide association study of gut microbiota in type 2... | reverse complement strand
TATTATTTATATTTGTTTGACGAGAATATCTTTATTTGCCGACAAAGGTACATAACTTTACGGAAAAATAATATTAAAAATATATAAATAGACAGCTGTGGGGAAAATGTGGGGAAAAATTAGATAATTAAAAAGGCTAAATGACTGGAAATAATCACTTAGCCTTTTAATCCGTACCCAGACCCGTACTTCGTAATTGCTGCGCCCATCATTCAAGACTGTCAAATCGGGTCTTTCCTGTCAAGCCAATGATGCCTATGCGTATGCCAAACACATGGATTACGGATTTCTCGTTCCGTGAACAAACACTTTATCCGCAACTCTGCTATGTGGTGTATTGGCTTAACTCCATTTCTATGGGCAACACTTTTGTTGCAGATTTCAAGCAGCTTTTATCGAAATACCCATCAGTAAGAACTCGTTTATTAGGCTTTCCTCATAATTGGGAACAAGAGCCTTTGTGGAGATAAAATAATTGCCCTGTTTCTTAAAAAGCACTGGGGCAAACCAGCTCCGTCTTTAATTGTTTCCAATAAATGGATTGTTTCAAGCCCCTATAGAAAGAGAACAAAAATTCCTGTGTGAAAATTAATCTACGACAAGGAGCAAGCAAGGAGCAATATCAAACAAAAATCAATACCTTTGCAGTACATATGAGATAGACCAAAACAAAAGTGGAATATCGGAAACGAATAGCAAGGAAAAGAGAAGAAACGACCCAAGTTGATGTCCTTTTTGAGTTAATAATCAATAAAAGCGTTAAATCTTCACCTTTTAGAATGTGCAATTAAAAATAACAACCATATTTCTGACTTATTATCTATAAAATATTGAGTAATAATCGGTTGTAAATACTTGGTTTAAATATACAAACATCCTCGGATCTTTCAACCTTTCAAGCCTTTTATTTTCAATAAACATGAAAAACAAATCCGATCCCGACCTCACGATATTCCATGATGAGCAAGGAGAAACCGGATCTCCAAACATAGAATAAGTTCTATTCTATTTGGTTTTGTAAAAATTAATGCTGAAATTTGTTCACAGATAATATAAAAGATATGGGCACGAACGAAGACAACTACAATGTAACTATTTTGATCGCAGAAGACGAGGAAAGTAATTTCCTACTATTAAAAACCATCTTAAAAAGACACTGTAACGTTCTGCAAGCCAGAACCGGCCTGGAGCTATTGAAAGTTTTTGCTGAAAAAGGAGCCGATTTGATTTTGCTGGATATAAAAATGCCGGAAATGAATGGTATAGAAGCTCTGAAAGAGATTAGAAAGAAAGACACAAACATACCGATTATCATGCAGTCCGCCTATGCCTTCGAAAATGACATGGAAGCCGCCCGTGCTGCCGGAAGCAACGGATTTATCACCAAGCCCATCAATATCGTTGAACTAAAAAAAACGATCTCCAAATTCTTGCCGCAGATAATCTGGTAAGAAGCTGAAAGCCGACATATTATAAAAAAATGGAATAGCCATAACGATTGTTATGGCTATTCCATTTTTTGCTTTTCCACAGACACCTTAACCAGCAAACCCTCCCCTTCATTTTTATCAAAAACCTTTCATTTTACGGAGATATCCGCATTAATTTTCTTTATAAACTCCTCCCGAACAAAACATTGAATCTCCGGTTTAAGAGGTGGGTAAAATTATTTTTCACAAGAAAAACTATACCCGACCGGCACTAATGGATTTTCATATAGAACGAAATATACTTTATTACAAACGAAACTAAAATGAACAGAAGTCAGCTTATCAATATCCTGGCTCAAAAAACAGGATTAAACAAAAAAGATGTCAAACGGACAATCGATGAAATGCAAAAACTAATTGTCCAGGAAGTCAAAGAAGGTCAAAGAATCTGCCTGCATGGTTTCGGCTCATTCAAACCTCGTTTTCAATCCAGCCGCCCAGCACGAAACCTGAAAAACGGTACAGCCGTACAGCTGTCTCCCAGGACCATCATTCATTTCAAATGCGCTCCCCACCTGTTGGAGCAGATGAACAAATAAAGAATAAAAAAAGACTTACTTTTACAAGTAAGTCTTTTTTTATTTACTCAGCTATTGTCGGGGTGAGAAGATTCGAACTTCCGACCACACGCCCCCCAGAGCTTTCCTTTTATTTTCTATATTTTTGTATTTAACTGAAATACAGTATATTTGTAGCGATTGAAATATATATGAGTTGTTTTTGACTATATGAAATTAGATGTACTTTGAGCAAAAACGTCAGTAATCCGTCAGTAATTATCCGTTTTTTTATAGCTGGTAATCTAATTTGTATATTTTAGGAACAAGTCTAATTTGGCAAAACGTCAGTAAAATGTATCGCTTATGAAGTATGCTTCATTTAAAATGTGGATAGCAGATAAATACCATTATAAAGATGGTTATGCTATTTGGTTAGTTGTGCGGAAAAACAACAAACGCAAAGTTATGGCATTAGGCATTTACGCAGAGCCACATCAATGGGATGATAAACAGGAGATGTTCATCACGGATAAGCGTATTCAAAAATTGCATCCAGACCGTATATATTTGAATGATTGGCTTACTCAGAAAAAATCAGAGATACTTCATATCATAGCAGAATTTGATAAAAATAAAATAGACTGGACTTTGAATCAGTTTGAACAAGAGTTTTTTCATTATTCCAATAAAGGTAATGTCAAAGACTATTTTGAAAAGCTAATACAGACGTATAAAGATACCAATCATATAGGAAATGCTACTTGTTACAATCGGACACTTCATATACTTGAATTATTCGATGATAAATTTTCAGAGCGGGTATTTCCTGAAATTGACATTAAGTATGTAAAAGCTTTCGATGTTTTTCTCCAAAAAAGAGAATGTAAAGGGAATACGAGAAAGTTTTATTTTAAAGCTTTAAGAGCCGTTTTAAATAAGGCTATCCAAGATGGAGAAGCATCAGAGTCTGCTTATCCATTTGGAAAAGGAGGATTTAGTGTTGCATCTTTAGAGGAAGAAACGATGAAGCGGTATTTACCACATGAAGATATGGAGAAATTGAAAAATACCGTAGTTGAAAGTGCAGCTCAAGAGTTGGCTCGAAGATTATTCCTTTTTTCGTACTATTGTTATGGTATTTCTTTTATTGATGCAGCATTATTAACAAAAAAGAATATCATCCGTTATAATGGTGGTAACTATATCGTATATAAACGAAATAAGACAAAGGAAGCTAAACGGGTAAAACCAATTCAGATTAGGATTACACAAGAAATACAAAATTTATTGGATTGGTTTTCCGCAAATACATTGTTAGTGGAAGATTATTTGTTACCGATTGTTTCCATTGCCGGGTACAAGGGGGAACGATTATATAATCATATTCGTAGTCGTTTTGGGCGTAATAACAAGAATTTAGCTAACTTAGCGAAAGTTTTGGAGATTACAGACATGAAGCTGACAAGCTACGTTAGCAGGCATACAATGGCAATGACTTTACAGGACAATCAAGTACCGAGAGAAGTTATCTCACAAATATTAGGGCATAGTGATTTGGCAACGACCAATACTTATTTGGATAGTTTTGCCAGTAGCGTAATAGACGAAGCGGTAAAAGTATTATAAAAGAAACGGTATGTTATCAACAGATAAAATAAAAGAATTGCTTTCGCATGGCGAAAATAAGCAAGTAGAATTTAAGAAATGTACGGATAAGGTTTCAGCGTCCGTATATGAAACGGTATGTTCTTTTCTAAATGCGGAAGGAGGATATATTTTCTTAGGTGTGGATGACGATGGTACGATATTGGGGATTAATCCTAAGTGCGTAATAGATATGACTAAAAGCATTATCAATACGCTGAATAACCCTGAACAGTTTCTTCCTCCAATGCCAATCACACCGGAACAGGCAGAGATAGACGGTAAGATTATCTTGTATTTGAATGTGCCAGAGAGTGAACAGGTACATAGATACAAGAATCGTTTCTTTGACCGTTGGGGGGATGCGGACAATGATGTGTCAAAACATACCTATCTGGTTAAGAATATGTTCATGCGAAAAGAAAAGGAATCTTCCGAAAACGAAGTGTTTCCCGACGTGACTTTGGAAGATATGGACGAAGAATCATTCAAGATTATGCGCAGCCACATTTCCATCCATAACTCCAATCATCCCTGGTTGAGCATGACCAATGAAGAGTTCTTGAAAAGTTTGTTTTGGGGTAAACAACGGGAAACGAATAAGGAAGGATATAAGTTGGCTGCCATTCTTTTATTTGGTAAGGAACAAACTATTCTGAATTGTTGCCCGTGGCATCGCACGGACGCTATTTACCGTAGCATGTCTTACGAGCGTTTCTTGCATCCGCTTCCTACCGACCCTGACATTCGCTACAATGACAGAGATATGATATGCGTAAATTTGATTCAGTCATATATTCGTTTACTGAATTTTGTACAACGCAACATGCCTGATAAATTCCGTTTAGCGGATAATGGTATAGACCGTTTGGATTTACGGGTAATGATATTCAGAGAAGTAATATCAAATACACTGCTTCATCGTGAGTATATCAGTTCATATACCAATAAGTTCCTTATATTCCGTGACCGGGTAATCACAGAGAACTGGACGAAGCCATTTCAAACGGGAGATATAGATATAAATGATTGGCGTACCCGTACAAAGAATCCGCTTATCACAAAGGTGTTCCGTGAAATGAAATGGGCAGAAGAACTTGGCTCAGGACAGAAGAATATTCGGAAGTATGCTCCGTTGTACTTTGAAAACACTGAAATAGAAATACATAGTGGAGAGGAGTTTATCTTTTCCATTACCTATCGTGACCCTAAAGAATTTGAATTTGCGGACAATATATCAACAAGTCGGGAGCAAGTCAGGACTAAGTCGGGACTAAGTTGGGAGCAAGTCGGGATTAAGTTGGCACTAAGTCAAGGAGAAATACGAACAATTCTTGAAACTTGTATATCGGAAAAATCTCTAATGGAAGTTATTACTATACTACATTTTAGTAATCGGACTAAATTTCGAAACAAATATATAAAACCTTTGATTTCAGAAGGATTGTTGGCAATGACCGTTCCGAATAAGCCTAACAGTCGTTTGCAGAAGTATTATACCACAGAAAAAGGAAAATCTCTATTACTATGCCAAGACGGAAGCAATTAACATTTCATATCCAAGATTTGAGGTGTGCAGGTCACATCGTTGAAGAATTATCCAAACTACCACAGTTGGATAATTTTGACATGAGTTCTATTGAACTGACCATCAAAGAAAACAAACCTGCACCCAAAATCATCAAAAAAGATATAGATATGCTGATAGACCGTTTACAGCGTGGTTTCTCTGCCAACAAACATACTGTTATGCAGTTGAACGGATATTACCTGATTACAAATGTTCATTTAGCCAAATGGATGAGGACAACTCAAGCATCGGTCAATAAATGGATAAAGGACGGATTAATAAAACCCAGTAAGAACTCTTTCACTAATCTTAAATTTTTCGATATAGACGAGGTCGTAGACCAGCTTCGCAAACAAAAACAATAAAATCGCATTTTCTTCTATCATCTATACCAACTGTGTCACTAAGTGCCACTTCAAAGCCATTTAGTGCCAAACCTTGAAATATTACCGGGTAAATGTCATCATATGGCATCAAATGTCCGCAGTTGGCATAGTTAATATAGATATTTGCCTGTTTTATAAGCTCTTATTTTTATATTTCCTTTGCCGTATCAACGTTGAGATAGCTGTGACGACAGCTTATTGTTTAACCCCTAAAATGTCGTTTGATTATGGCAAATATTATTGTCGCAACAGAGGAACAAATTCAAGAAGCTGTATTCAATGCGGTTTCAAAATTCTTTTCAGGAAATCAACAGGTAGCACCCAGTTCTGATTTACCTGATACATTAAGTATGCCCAATGCTTTGAAAGTGTTGGAAGATAACGGTTTTCCTACTTCAAAGGCAAAGTTGTATAAAATGACTTCGCAGGAACAGATTCCCTTTATGAAGTATGGGAATAAACTTGTCTTTTCCCGTAAGGCTCTTATTGAATGGGCGCACAAGCAATTAATTTCAAACCGTAGCGAAGATTGTAATTCCGCAATCAACATTCAGAAATGTTTCAAACGTAAACGCTAAAATATATGAGTACGAAAGAAACATTAAAGAATGAAAATCCGTTTGTCCGAGTAGGCACAACACTTTACAAGATAGTTAGCCAGCCCCGACTGAACGGAGGACACGTCAAGAAACGCATTGTCTGGAACAACGAGACGCTCCGCCAAGATTACGGCAAGGACTATCTGGCTGGTGTTCCCAAGTATGACGGTTTCTGCACAGTTCCCGACCATGTGAACTACTGTCAGGTAATAGACAACTTCCTGAACCTGTACGAGCCGATAGGACATGAGCCAAAAGAAGGAGATTTCTCCCACATTCAAGCTTTGGTACGCCACATCTTCGGTGAACAGTACGAGTTGGGTATGGATTACTTACAACTCCTTTATTTGCAGCCTGTGCAGAAACTTCCTATTCTATTGTTGGTATCGGAAGAGCGCAACACCGGAAAAAGTACGTTCCTGAATTTTCTGAAAGCCGTGTTCCGCAATAATGTGACCTTTAATACTAACGAGGATTTCCGCAGCCAATTCAATGCAGACTGGGCAGGAAAGCTCGTTATCGTGGTGGACGAGGTATTGCTGAACCGCAGGGAGGATTCTGAGCGTTTGAAGAATCTAAGTACCACACTTTCCTACAAAGTGGAAGCCAAAGGCAAAGACCGTGACGAGATTGCTTTCTTCGCCAAGTTCGTGCTTTGTTCCAATAACGAAAGCCTGCCCGTCATCATTGACCCGGGCGAGACACGTTACTGGGTACGGAAAATTCATCGCCTTGAAAGTGACGATACAAACTTTCTGCAAAAGCTGACAGCGGAAATACCGGCTTTCCTTTATTTTCTCCAGCACCGAAAACTGACTACCCGGCAGGAAAGCCGTATGTGGTTTTCCCCGAAGCTGACGGAAACTCCAGCTTTGCTAAGGATTATCCGATGTAATCGTGGCAAGTACGAAGTAGAGGCGATGGAGCTAATAAGGGAGATAATGGACAATGTAGGGATTGACAGTCTTTCCTTCTGCTTGAACGACCTGCTTAACCTGCTGAATCTTTCGGGTATTAAAATCGAAAAGCACCACCTGCGCAGAATCGTTACGGAAAGCTGGAAACTGACACCTGCCCCCAATGGACTGACCTATACAACTTACCAGTTCGACTATAATAGGGATTGCAGGTTTGCACCTATCAGGAGGGTTGGACGCTTTTACACCATCAGCAGGTCATTGCTGGACGAACTCTGATTATTTTGTTGAATTGTTGAAATAAGCAAGTAATTTATTGATACTTAGTTTAAAATTTTCTCAACAAACACTCAACACTCAAAATGTGCTGTTGAAAAGAAAAATAATAGTTTCTTTTTTCGCAGGCATTTGTTGAGCCGTTGTTGAGTGGATACCGCTTTGTCTTTCAACTTGATACAAGATATTCTCAACAATTCAACGCTTTTTACTCACAATCAAATCCGTATAGAAAATGACTATCGAAGAAGCAAAAAACATAAGGCTGGTAGGCTATCTACATAGCTTGGGTTATACCCCTGTCAGGCAGCAGGGAGCAAACCTCTGGTATAAATCACCGTTTCGGGAGGAAACCGAAGCGTCTTTCAAGGTGAATACTGAAATCAATAAATGGTATGACTTCGGGTTGGGACAGGGTGGCAATATTATCGCACTGGCTTCGGAACTTTACAGTTCCGTCCACGTGCCGTACCTGCTGCAACGGATTGCGGAGCGGACACCGCACATCAGACCCGTGTCCTTTTCTTTTCGGAATCAGTCCTCTACAGAGCCGAATTTTCAGCGTATGGAAGTAAGGAAACTTGATTCTCCCGTCCTGCTTTCTTATCTGCAAGGCAGGGGAATAAACTTGGAACTGGCGAAAAGAGAATGTAATGAGGTACACTTCGAGAACAACGGCAAGCGTTATTTTGCCATCGGTTTTCGGAACATGGCTGGCGGTTACGAGATACGCAACCGATACTTCAAGGGCTGCATCGCGCCGAAAGACATCACCCATATCCGGCATGAAGGCAGAAGGAATGACACCTGTTTCGTGTTCGAGGGATTTATGGACTATCTCTCGTTTCTGACCATACGGACGGAGAAGTGTCCCAAGATGCCGTGTCTGGACTGGCAGGACTATATCATATTGAGCTCGGTTTCCAATCTCCACAAGGCGATTGACGGATTGGCAGTCTATGAACGCATCCATTGTTTTTTCGACAATGACCGTGCAGGAACGGAAGCTTTCCAAAGACTTGCAAACGAGTATTCCTACCGTGTCCGTGACGCATCGCACACTTACAAGGACTGTAAGGACTTGAACGAGTATCTCGTCCGGCAACGCTCCGGGCAGGAGCAGAAAACCGTACAGATTGTACCGTCCCAAAAGTCGAAAGGGCGGAGCCTGTAACATCAATCATGTATCACCGCTGTACTGGCGGAAGCCGTATTGTCTGAGGAAGCAAGGTTATGGAAATGTATACATTTCCGACCTTGCTTTGCCGGAAGGCAAAGACTGTCCGCTCCCGTTGGTCACAGCCAAAAAGGAATTTCAGAATGGAAAAAGATAAACAACAATTACGGCAGACCAAGCGTAACAAGGTGCGTGTGGTCAGCGCAAGATTTACAGATATTGAATACCAAGCGGTGGAGAAACGCAGGAAAGATGCAGGCATTTCCCTCAGCAGGTTTGTACATTCCGTACTGCTTACGGGAAAAGTAGTACAGCGCATCAGCAAGGCGGATGCGGACATACTTCGTAAATTGGCAGGAGAAGCCAACAACATCAACCAGCTTGCCCATAAAGCCAATGCCGGAGGATTTGCCGGAGTGGCAGCCGAACTGATGATGTTGAAGAAAAAGATAGTCCAAATCATAAAACAGTTGTCCGATGATTGGAAAAATAAGTAAGGGAACTGGATTCAAAGGCTGTGTTAATTATGTATTGGGCAAACCCGATGCAAGACTGCTGACAGCGGAAGGAGTCTTGACGGACAGCATCCAGAGCATAACGGACTGTTTTCAAGCCCAACGTATGATGAGGCCGAATATCCGTCAGCCTGTGGGACATATCTCGCTCAGCTATGCACCTGAGGACGCTCCGAGAATGACAGATGAAACGCTGGTAAGTCTGGCAAAGGAGTATATGCAGAAAATGGGAATCAGAGATACCCAGTACATCATTGCCCGGCATAACGACCAGAAGCATCCGCATGTCCATATCGTTTTCAACCGGGTGGACAACAACGGACGCACCATCAGCGACAGGAACGACTGTTATCGTAATGTCAAGGTCAGCAAGGAGCTGAAAGAAAAATACGGACTTTATTTTGGCAAAGGCAAGGACAGGGTAAGGACGTACCGTCTGAAAGGAAACGATAGGACGAAGTACGAGATTTACCATGCCGTCAAGAACTCACTGGGTAAATCCAATAGTTGGAAACAATTTATTTCCGAATTATCCAAGCAGGGAGTAAAAACGGATTTCAAGTATAGGGGCAGGAGCAATGTCATACAAGGCTTGTCTTTTACTAAAGACGGCATTACGTTCAAGGCTTCGGACATTGATAGGAATTTCAGCTATTTCAAGTTGGACAGAATGTTGGGAGAAACCAACAGCCAATCCCAACGGAGTATCGGAACGGCAACCAACGGCAGCCAACCTGCAATGCAACATGAGAATACCTATAATTCAGGTAATGATGTGGTGGAAAGCATTGCCGGAGCGTTTGGCGGACTGTTCAATCCTGCACCCAACTATGGTGACGAGAATGCGGAAGCGGCTTTTCAACGGAAGTTGAAAAAGAAGAAAAAGAGAAGAATCAACTGGTAATCACTCAAAAACAAACACGAAAATGAAAGAAATGGAGAACAATGATTTCATCCACACGCTGGATGCGGTATATAACCTCTGTTCCGAAATTAAGGAACGGATAGTTTCGATTGAAATAGCCGATGAGGAAGAAAGCAACGATGGAATTATCTTACTTTCCGATAATCTGCAACGGCTTCAATCTGAAATAGCGGAAATGAAAGCCGGGCTATCTTCCGACAGGGACGGACGGGATAGACTCCGCACCGCCATAAATTTGCGGTTGAAAGAAATCAATGAAGTGTATTCGGCATTGAGTACAACCAACGAAAGAATCTTTGCCGGGCAGGAACGAATCAGCAAGGAATTGCAACGGATTCAAAGTCTGAAGATTCAGAATGACCATACACACGTTATTGACTTCAAAACTTCCCGACCGTTTCTATGGCAGGTTGTCATGGCTGTGATAATTTTGCTTCTTTTGGTCGGCAATGTCTATCAGTTCAAGCGGAACATGGATTTGTCTGACAATGACTTGAAGTACCGTCTTATAAAAATGTACGGTGGTGTTTCTGGCAATGAATTGGATACGTTGGAAGTAGTGTTCCACCGTGACAGGGACAAAACCGTCATCAGAAACATTCGTAATGAGGTGGAGGATTTTGAGTATCGCACACGAGTAAGAGCTGAGAAATTGGAAAAAGCAAGGCTGTTGCAGCAGGAGGCAGAAGAATTACGATAATAAAAAACATATTAGTGCCTTAATTTAGTTGGGGCACTAATTATTTTGTTTGCATTCCCTTTAAACTTATTGTCTTTATGAATTAGAATCATTATCTTTGCCTCAAAGGAAATTAATATAAAACAAATGAATGATTTGAATCAACTTAAAATAGTTTTGGTAAAGAAAAAGCGTACTAATAAATGGTTAGCAGAACAACTTGGAGTAAACCAAACGACAGTATCCAAATGGTGTACAAATACAACACAACCAGATTTACACACATTGAAGCGTATAACAGAACTGTTAGAAGTGAACATTCAAGATTTAATAAACTTCTCGTGAAATAAAACATAGTGCAATGAATGAAATAACAATATCATCAATGTTGCCTGCGGTTAGGAATGCAGCACTTATGCGTGGCAAAACGTACATCGGGATTGATTTTGGCACCTCAACAACGGTGGTATCCATTGCTTCCTACGATGAATCCAATCATAAAATCCATACGAAGTCTTTACGATTGCCACAAATGCTTCCTGACGGTGCTTTATATAGGTCAGAGATTGTGCCTACGGTAATAGCATGGCTGAATGGACGCATCCTTGTTGGAGAAGGCGCATCACAGATGAAATATCAACTGAAAAAGGGGAAAAACATTTGGTATTCGTTCAAAATGGAGTTGGGCGAGGATTTAGGAGCAAAGTATTATGATAGTGAATTGCGTGAGATTGAACCTTTTAGAATAAAGAACCCTGTGGATGCCGCACGGGTATTCTTTGCTTATCTGAAATACCTCATCATTAAATACTGCACCGAAAATAATATCAGTACAGATATTTTGTATGCAGTAAGCATCCCAGCATCATTTGAAGCCAATCAACGTAAAGATTTACTTGACGCTTTAATGGCGAATGACATGAAAGTGTCAAAGCAAGCCCTTATAGACGAGCCGAATGCGGCTTTTATCAGCTATGCCGTATCACGGGCAGCAGAAGACCGTCCTATGTTCATAAGTCCGGATTATAACTCGAAAGTTTTGGTCTTTGATTTCGGCGGAGGTACGTGTGATATATCAATACTTGAGATAGGACAGAGTGCCAATGGATTCTTTTCTAAGAACATTGCCATTTCAAAATTTACGAAGTTAGGTGGTGACGACATAGACAGGTACATAACATACCATTACCTGATGCCACGTTTTTTGGAAGCTAATGGAAAGAAAAAAGAACAGTTTCGGACGAATGAGCGTAAACAAATAGCTTCTGCACTTTATAAAGTTGCAGAACGACTAAAAATATTAGCGAATAAAACATTGGCTACGCTTACTTCTGATTTTGTAATACCTGAGGTAAAATCAAGCGATTCAAAGACAGAAATAGAGTCTAATGTTGAAGTCATTACGAATAAAGGTACGCTTAAACAGAACAAATTCTACCTAACAAACAAGGAACTTACAGAAACAATGGCTGTGTTCTTAAAACAAGGATTCGGTAAAACTACTCGCATAAAAGGAGAAGATGAATACAATAGTATATTTTCTCCTATAGAAAGTGCCATTAAGAAGTCCAAAGTTCCCAAAGAAGAGATTGATTATGTCTTGCTTATTGGAGGAAGTAGCAAAAGCCCATACATTCAAGAAGCCTTGCATTCCTATTTTGAGGATTCGGAGATATTGGTTCCGATGGACTTGCAAACTCACGTTTCACAGGGAGTAGCCATTCACAGCTTATTGTTCAATGGCATGAATAAATGCTTGATACAACCTATCACGAGTGAACCGATTTTAATCATAACCAAGGACGACCGCCCTAAAATCATTCTCCCAGCAGGAACAGAGATACCCTGTAATACTATAGAGATTGATGATTTGGTAACAAGTCGGGATGGGCAAAAAATTGTCGAGTTACCTATTTGTGTTGGTAATACAACAAAAATGCTTTTCAATTTGAAGATAGAATCTTCCATGCCCAATGGCTTTCTTATCAATACTCCAATCCAATTGATAATTGAAGTCAATGCGGATAAGATGCTGATTATCCATGCTACTTGCATGGGAACAATATGCCATGTAGAACCTCTTAGTCCATTTGCAAATAAAGAATTGACAACCGAAGAAAGGGCAGCCTTAAAAGCAGAAAGACAAGCTAACCTTGAAGCCGAACAAAATGGCGGTGTACCTTCGAAAGAAACCCTGATTACACTCAAACAGGCTTATCTGAAGATTGGAAATGATTTCAAGGCAGCAGAAACACTTGAACTACAAAACGAATTATATCCAGCTTCTACCAATTATAATAGCATAGGTGTCCTTTACAGCAATGCTGGGGCTACAGACAAAGCAATTGAATTTTATGAAAAAGCAATTGAAGAAAATCCTCATAACAAACATGCTTATGCAAACTTAGGTTCTACCTTGCTTTATAGAGATACCAAACGAGCTAAAGAATATTTACAAAAGGCATTTAATATAGACCCGGAACATGATATTGCTTTGATTGAATTAGGGAAAATAGATAAAAGTGAAGGGAACACTGCTGCTGCACAAGAAAAATTCAAGAAAGCATATGACTTGTATTTGAAACAATGGAAAACAAATTCTTTGCCCAAATATGCTTACGGATGGTTTGCAACTGTGGCAGAAGAATTAGGAGAGAATGACTTCGCCAAAGAAATCAGAGCATCTGCTCCAAAAACAGAAAATGAAGCTTATTACAATAAAGAAAATTTGTCAATGACAAAGACTAAAGTATTAACGAATAACAATTAAATAACAATACTATGGCATGGATAATAGAAGAGAATAAACTTGATACTCAACAACGTGATTTTCTTGACAATGTGGACATAAACCGCAAGAATGTTTGGATTAAAGGATTTGCAGGTTCTGGAAAATCTATTTTACTTGCATATACAGCCAAAAAAGTCCGTGCAAAATCACCCTCTGCAAGCATTTTATTGATTGTGTTCACACAATCATTGGTTGAAATGTTTAAATCCGCATTTAAGGAAATCGGATTGAATGTTACCATAGAAACTTACTATAGGTTTATGAGAGGAAATAGTCATTATGACTATATTCTGTGCGATGAGGTTCAAGATTTAACACCACGTATTCTTCAAGAGATGAATAACCGTGGTACGCACGTTGTTGTAGCAGGTGACTCCAATCAATCGATATACGACCATGACCCTCAATGGCAAGAAGCAACCGTAACTCCGTCAGAAATAGGACGACTAATCAATGGAGACGCTTTTGAATTAGGAATCATTCATCGCCTATCACGGTCTATTATTGATGCCGTACAACGCTTCCTACCACGAATGAACATATTTTCTGCAAAAAGAGATATGACAAAAAGCGATACACAAATACGTTTGTGCGAAGCTACTTCCGAAGAAAAAGAAGTAGCTTACGTAATAGAACAGGCAACGAAAGCTGTGAATGTAGGTGATACAGCCGCTATCTTGATTCCATCTGCTCAAAAAATTATCCATTTCGTAAATTTAGCCCTTAGCCATGCCGGAAAATCAGCATGGGGAGGAGCAACCAACCAGTATGGAAAAACTGATTTTGGCGTAATGAATGCATTTCTCAAAGCGAATGGTATGAAAATGCAATATGTGGGTAATGGTTATGGCAAGTTTTCTGAAAATGACCGTCGCATTATTCTCATGACATATCACAGCGCAAAGGGATTGGACTTTGATAATGTTTTCATTCCATATGCTAATAACAATTTGTATATCAGCCCAGATGAAAGCATGGCTAAAACTTTGTTTATGGTGGCAATGACCAGAGCGAGAAAGAATTTGTATATTTCCTATTATGGCTATCCAAGTGATTATCTGGAGGCTTTCAAGTCAAATTGTTCGCACATAGATATTTCTACATCGGTGGCAAGCCAATCAACAACCAACAACAATAACAACACCCCTTGGGGCTTCTAAATTTTAAATACAATGGATTATTTAGCAATTATACGTAAAGCAGATTTCGTTGATTTATTCAAATATGGTAAATTGAATGTTTATTCGGCAATTGATTTTGATGGAAATATCAAGGCTCATGCAAATGATAATGATTTGTTTGAAAAGCTGACAAGGAACATGAACCTATTCGAATACTCTTTTGAGTATATGGTAATACACTTTATTAGCGATAATGGGAATGAACAACCTTGTCTCGTAAGTATTGAAAATATAAAGGGACTTTATACTTTCGATGAGGAAGCCAAAAAAGAAATGAGCATATCGTTTGATTCTCGAATTAGACTTCATGTGTCACCTTGGAGTGAGAAATTCAAGGCATTACACAACCATCGGCTAATAGCGCAATCAAAACGAGGTATAGATAATTTATGGGCGATATTTGATTTGTCGGAAACTGACAGAAAGATGTGTGAATCTATTATTACCGATGATATTGTTTCCGAAGTATTTGATGAATTATTTTCATATAAGCGTCCTATAGGAGAACAATCTATATGGACGTATCTTCTACGATATGAACGCCACAGTTTTTATCCTAAAAATACAAAAGGGTATTTTTGTGACTATATTCATGTAGCTTGCAATTGGATGGCAAAAAAAGAAATACAGAACGATGTTGCCATCGAAACAACATTGTATAATTTGATAAAAGAAAGCCCAGCAACGGACTTCAAGCCACTTTCACAAATAGCAATAAATTCAAATTTACCTTCTCGAACGGACGAAGTTGCCAAATGTCAATTTGCAGTAGCTGCTCCATTATTCTTACTACTGAAAGACAAATTTAGTAGTGGATTTTACATCGATTCCAAAACTATTGATTATGCAAAAACATTTGGTTTTGAATGTTCCGTAGCGATATATCTTTTGGGATTAACACTTGGATGTGATAAAACTTATGATGCTTACTATGATTATATAAAGTTACCTATATTTAAAGAAAAGGTACAATCTGAATATGAAAAAACAGAGAAATTTACTGAAGATTTACCTTCAATGAAAAGTAAAAAAGAGTTTAATCTTTGCGATATGCTAAAAAATAATCAAGAACAACTTGATATAGTAGCAAATGATTTATCTGTTCCGCAAAACCAGTTATTTGAAGTTGAAAATAAAGTTGCAAAGGGCTGGATGAGATATTCACGTAATAAAAAATACGATATAAAACCTGTTTTTACTGATACGGATATTCAGATTTTAGAAAACAAAGGCTATATTATGGTAAAAAAATTAACCCCAAGAGATAAAGAAACTATTAAAAATCAAGGTTATGAGATATTCTAATATGTCTATACTAATAAGTAAAAAATTAGGCGGACTATGACAGCACAATGTAGAGAACGGTTAATTTATAATGGTGAAGAATATTATCTTGCTACAGAACCATTAGCTCCTTACCTTGTATCGCATAAGATAAGATTTACAGCTCCTCACACGGCATGTTGGAGAGGGTATATAGGCTCTTGGCTCATTGAAGATAACAAATTATATCTTGTGGATTTGGAAGCCAATATATCTGATGGCGATAGAAAATTTGGTGAAGATAAAGAAGTAGGATTAGATTATTTATTTCCCGGAAAAACAAAAGTCTTTGCCGATTGGTACTCGGGTGTTATGCGTATTCCGCATGGTAAAATGATGAAATATGTACATCAAGGATATGCTTCGCTGTATGAAAAAGAACTTTTCTTAAGATTTGAATCAGGAGTTCTTGTAAGTTATCGTGAAGAAGATAATGCTCATTTCTATGCTGATAAAAAAGAAATGGAAGAAAGAAATATGAGTGATTTGTGGGAAGCTATATTTGGTGTAAAACTTCAGAAAAAGGAAAGTTGGTTACATAAATTATTCAAACGTTTACGTAAATGATATAGAAAACGAATATGGATAATTGCAATAAAAACATACCATCTGAATTACATAATAAAATTTGTGGAGTGATTTTTGGTCAGGCAATTGGAGATGCCTTAGGGCTTGGCGCAGAATTTATGTCGCATAAAGAAGTTTTAAAGTATTATCCGCAAGGATTGACGTTATATAATCAGATTATTCAAGACTATCATCGTAAAAGATGGAAACAAGGAGATTGGACAGATGATACAGATATGATGTTATGCATTGCCAATGCGATAATTGCAGATAAGGATATTTATTTAAACTCTATTGCTCAAAATTTTAAGAAATGGTTTAATGGCTCCCCTATGGGTATTGGACGACATACATATAATGTATTAGCCATTTCTGATTATACAGATAATCCAACGAAAGCGGCAGAAATAGTTTGGAAATTATCAGGTAAGAAAAGTGCAGCAAATGGTGGCATTATGAGGACATCTGTAGTGGGACTTTGGAAACAGAATGTATCATTTTATGCAGAAGAAGTTTGTAGGCTTACTCATACAGACTCCAGATGTATAGGTTCTTGTGTTATTTTATCAGAGTTAATACATCATTTTGTGTGGAATGGATATGAACTGAATTTTGAAACCATTCAAGAAATAGCAAGAAAGTTTGATGAACGAATAGTGCCTTATTTGTTATTGGCAAAAAGGTCTGATGATATACAAGGTTTAGCTTTAGATGATGAAATGACTATGGGATATACTTTAAAAACATTATCTGCTGCTATCTGGTGTTTATATCATACGGAAAGTTTTCAAGAGGGTTTGTTGGCAGTAGTTAATGCTGGAGGAGATGCAGACACTAATGCAGCCGTTGCTTGTAGCTTGTTAGGTGCAAAGTACGGATTTAATTCCATTTCTCCCTATTATGTGGATAATTTAAGACGAAAAAGTTTACTGGATAAAGTAACGGATGATTTATTGGATATCTTATGCCAAGATATTCAGATTGTTTGCTAAAATAGCAAACAGAAACAACTCAAAACAAACTAACGAAATAAGAGTTTTATGTTTGATAGCATTTATTTTCGTCCATAACCGTCAGTAATCCGTCAGTATACAAAAGGAAAAGGAGTTAAGTTTAATGCTTAACTCCTTCATTTCCACCAGTCGGGGTGACTGGATTCGAACCAGCGACCACACGCCCCCCAGGGGCTTATTTTATGATATATGTATTTTGTATTTGTTTGATTTTCAGCATGGTTTTTATTGATAATCAACTATTTAATTTCTATAAATTTTCTTCTGTTTTGATGGTTTTTGCTCAAAATGTTGTAGATTTGTTGTAGGAAAATAAATATAACACCTATATCTATGGCAACATATAAGTTTATTCTGTTTGCGGGTAATGAACGTAAAGATGGCAGTTTTCCGGTTTCTATTAGAATTACTAAAGAAAGAAAAAGTAAGTTAATACGAACTGGATTGGTTTCAACAAAAGAGCAGTGGAATGAATCTGATGGTCGATTTGTTTCTGATAAGAAAATTGTACCTAAATTTAAAATATGGAATGCAAGATTATCTGAAATAGAAACCCAGATTAATGAAATATTTCGCAACTTTGAAATAGAAAGGGTTGATTGGACTTTAAATCAGTTTGAAGAAGCATTTTTGAATAAGGCCTCAAAAGGTAAAGTAAAGGATTATTTCAATAAGACAATAACTACGTTAAAGGATACTGGTCATGTAGGAAATTCAGTTTGTTATAGTCGTACTTTACATATGCTTGAATTGTTTGATAGTAAGTTTGATAAGAAAGTGTTTTCTGAAATAGACATTAAATATGTAAAGGCTTTCGATGTGTTTCTTCAGAAACGAGAGTGTAAAGGAAATACCCGGAAATATTATTTCAAAGCTCTGCGTGCAATTTTAAATAAGGCTATACAAGATCAGGAGGCTTCTGAAGTCACCTATCCTTTTGGAAAAGGAGGTTTTAATATCTCTGCCTTGGAAGAAGAAACAGCAAAGCGCTATTTGCCACATGAAGATATGGATAAACTGAAACATACTGCTGTTAAAAGTCATGCTCAAGAGCTTGCAAGACGTTTGTTCCTATTTTCTTATTATTGTTATGGAATATCGTTTATTGACGCTGCACTGTTGACTAAAAACAATATAATCCGTTATAATGGTGGAAGCTATATTGTTTATAAACGAAATAAGACAAAAGAAGCAAAGAAAGTAAAACCTATTCAGATTAAGATAACTTCTGAAATTCAGGAATTGATGGACTGGTTTGCTTCTAATACAATTTTGGTAGAAGATTATTTATTACCAATCGTTTCTATTCCAGGATATAAAGGAGAACAATTATATAATCATATTCGTAGCCGTTTTGGACGTAATAACAAGAATTTGGCTAATTTAGCGCAGACTTTAGGGATTACGGACATGAAGCTGACCAGTTATGTGAGCCGTCATACAATGGCTATGACTTTACAGGACAATCAAGTACCACGTGAAGTTATCTCACAGATATTGGGTCATAGTGATTTGTCAACGACCAATACTTATTTGGATAGCTTTGCCAGTAGCGTAATAGACGAAGCGGTAAAAGTATTATAAAGGAAACGGTATGTTATCAACAAATAAAATAAAAGACTTGCTTTTGCATGGCGAGAATAGACAAGTAGAATTTAAGAAATGCACGGATAAGGTTTCGGCTTCCGTGTATGAAACGGTATGTTCTTTTCTGAATGCAGAGGGAGGATATATCTTTTTAGGAGTGGATGATGATGGGGCTATATTAGGAATTAACCCTAAATGCGTAACAGATATGACCAAAAGTATTATCAATACACTGAATAATCCTGAACTGTTTCTTCCTCCAATGCCAATCACGCCGGAGCAGACAGAGATTGACGGTAAGATTATCCTGTATCTGAGTGTGCCGGAGAGTGAACAGGTACATAGATATAAGAACCGTTTTTATGACCGTTGGGGTGATGCAGACAATGATGTGTCAAAGCATACTTATCTGGTTAAGAACATGTTCATGCGAAAAGAAAAGGAGTCTTCCGAGAATGAAGTATTTCCCGATGTAACATTGGCAGATATGGATGAAGAATCGTTCAAGATTATGCGTAGCCACATTTCTATTCATAACTCCAATCATCCGTGGTTGAGCATGACAAATGAAGAATTCCTGAAAAGCCTGTTCTGGGGTAAGCAACGGGGAACAAATAGGGAAGGATATAAGTTGGCTGCCATTCTTTTATTTGGCAAGGAACAGACTATTCTGAACTGTTGTCCGTGGCATCGTACGGATGCCATTTATCGTAGCGTGTCTTACGAGCGTTTCTTGCATCCGCTTCCGACTGACCCTGATATTCGTTACAATGACCGGGATATGATATGCGTAAATTTGATTCAGTCATATATCCGTTTGTTGAATTTCGTGCAACGCAACATGCCTGATAAGTTTCGTTTGGCGGATAATGGAATAGACCGTTTGGACTTACGGGTAATGATATTCAGAGAAATAATCTCGAATACACTTCTGCATCGTGAGTATATCAGTTCATATAGCAATAAGTTCCTCATATTCCGTGACCGGGTTATAACGGAGAATTGGACGAAACCTTTCCAAACAGGGGATATAGATATAAATGACTGGCGTACCCGTACAAAGAATCCGCTAATAACAAAGGTATTCCGTGAAATGAAATGGGCTGAGGAGCTTGGATCTGGACAGAAAAATATTCGGAAATATGCTCCGTTGTACTTTGAAAACTCTGAGATAGAGATTCATAGTGGAGAGGAGTTTGTCTTTTCTATTACTTATCGCGACCCTAAAGAGTTTGAGTTTATGGAAAATATACCGACAAGTCACCGACAAGTCGGCACTAAGTCGGCACTAAGTTGGCAGCAAGTCGGCACTAAGTTGGCATTAAGTCAAAAGGAGATAAAAACTATATTGGAAACATGCTTGCTCGAAAATCCTTTAACTCAGATTATTGCTTTATTCAATTTTAGTGATAGAACAAAGTTTAAGAGGAAATATATAAACCCTCTGATTGAGGAAGGATTGTTGGCAATGACTGTTCCTGATAAGCCTAACAGCCGTTTGCAGAAATATTATACCACTGAAAAAGGAAAATCACTACTATGCCAAGACGGAAGCAATTAATATTCAAGATTCAGGATTTGAAGTGTGCAGTTCATATCATAGAGGAGTTATCCAAGCTGCCTCAATTGAATAATTTTGATATGAAGTCTATAGAATTGACGATTAAAGAAAATAAACCGACTCCACAAATTTTAAAAAAGGATATAGATACACTTGTTGACCGTCTACAGCGTGGATTTTCTGCAAATAAGCATAAATTGACACAGTTGAACGGTTATTATTTGATAACAAATATTCATCTTTCAAAATGGATGAAAGTTACTCCTGCAACTGTGAACAAGTGGCTAAAGGATGGTCTGATAAAATATAGTGAGAAATCATATGATAATCTTAAGTTTTTTGATGTAAATGAGGTTATTTCTCAACTTAGAAAACAAAAGCAATAATTTTTTATCATCTATATAATAGTTGCAATTTGATGCCATTTTAAGGACTTTTGATGACAGCTCCTTGAAATGGCATTTTCATTTGTCTTTAAATGACGGTTTTTGTCATTAAATGTCATAGCTTGTATATATGTTTTCCTGTTTGAATACTATTTGTTTTTATAATTTCTTTGTCTTGAAACCTCTGAAGTAATAGGGGTAAAATCGAGTAGTTAATCCGCAAAATGTTTGATTATGGCAGGTATTATAGTTGCAACAGAAGAACAAATTGAAGAAATCGTATTCAGAGCTATTTCAAAATATTATTCAGGGAATAATAAAGAAACAATTTCATCTGGATTACCTGATACTTTGAATTTATCTAGTGCATTGAAGGTATTGGATGAGCATGGATTTCCTACTTCTAAAGCTAAGCTGTATAAAATGACTTCACTCGGACAGATTCCTTTCATGAAGTATGGAAACAAACTGGTTTTTTCTCGTAAATCTCTTGTAGAATGGGCACATGAACAGTTAGTGTCTGGTAGTACAGATAAAGTATAATCTGGTATAAGTATTCATATGGAAACATATTATCATATAGTATCGGATATCAATGTTGTTAACCTGTTATCAATTCTGCATTTCAAAGTTTACACTTCCGGTTTACACTAATATGAAATAGATAAAATTTATATACTTGATTATCAGGATGTAATGTATTTTTAGACATTATCTGAAATTAAGGCATACTATTTTCACTACTATAAGTATATACTCTTAGAGTGCGCACAACGGGAGTATCGATTTATTCACTTAAACATTGGAATTATGTCATATATAGATAATGAGATACTCGAAAGACTGATAGGTACAATGGTAGAGGGATTTGCCCGCATTGAAAAGAAACTGGACCAGATGAACCGTCTGAAAGAATGTATGAACGGAGACAGGCTGCTTGATAATGTGGATCTGGCAGAACTCCTTGGTGTGTCACAAAGAACCTTGGCACGTTACAGGCAAGAGGGCAAGATTAAATATTACTCGGTGGAAAAGAATGGGAAATCATTCTATCTTGCCTCAGAGATACAGAGTTTCCTGCTTCAGCGTGGTAAGAACGTAGTAAATAGTAAATAGACTAAGTGACCGTATTCTGATGGAAAGATGATACGGTCACTTATGCATTATACCGGGATTGCGGTCACTTTCAATGTCTCCAGATTGACATAGGCACCGCGATACAGTGTCTTTCCTTCCTTGAACATTCTCCATAATATGTCACATCCGATATGTGCCAGTGTGGAGTTAATGAACAAATCCTGTTTTTCCAGTGCTTCCGCCAGTGAACAGCTCGGCCCCGATTCCTTTTCCTTGATTTTTGCATAGTCCACTTCCTCGGTGATGACATTCATTTTAGGCATGGGAATATATTCCTGTGAAGAAGGTTGGAGAACTTTCTCACGTACCGTCCCGATGATGACCTGTCCTTTTGTCTGGCTGTTCCCGAAATCCATCCAGTATATGGGAGCCGAATGGTCACTGAAGTTTTCTTTGCGTACTTTTTTTAGGAACTTCCAGAGTTCAAGACGTGAACGTACATTGTCCGTACAGGTTATAATGATATTGGCTGTGCTATTTCCTGAAAAATTTCTGATGGGAAAACATTGCGGTTCCGCAGTCCAGGCATATCCAAAGAAACAATTGATGCGTGTGACAAGTGATACGGCCTTGTTCAGTCCCAGTTCCGCTTCACTGAAAAGCTGACGTCCTATATTAGCCTGGCTTACTGTGTCGGGATCGAATACGGTGACATGCAGTCCCGGATGACCCAATGCCTGAAGCGCTATGCTCATGCGTGCCAGATTGGTTATCACTTGTGAACCGGTACCTCCGGCTCCGATGACAAACACCGTTACCGGATGACGCGGATTGAGCAGGTAGCGGTCGGTAAAATGTATCTTTTTCATGGAAGTATGTCTTTAAGTTGTTTATTCATTGGTTTGAGTTCGTTCATGTCAAACGGGTTGTTTCTCGCATTCTCTGTGACTGTAACAAGATTGGAAACGGTCGGATTCGTTGTCCCTCCCAGATGGGAGAATTCGGTCAGCCAGAACCGTTTTTCCCAGTATTCAAGCAGAGAAAGAAAAGTGGGGTTTTGCGGCTTTTCCAATGAACTGCTGCCAAGGCAGACACTTGATTCGGTCACGTTGAAGAACGGGGCACGGAACAGCGGTGTCGTTTCCACCGGACGTTTCCCTTTGAAGGCAAACACATCCATGTTTCCACATTTTACGCGATAGACAACCCCCGGCAGATTGAAGGCACCGTCCTGTATATTGAGGTTTTTGTGAAAGAACATTTGTCTTTTTCCGGGTGGATTGTACCATACATATTCTTCCTGTCCTTTCCTCGGATTGCAGGCCAGCATGTTTTCGGGGACTCTGCCTGCCGGTATTCCGCTCATTTCCTCCGTATAGGATTCCAGCAGGGTATTCATGAATTCGTATGTGACGGGAATACCTGCCCCCATCTGTCCGCTTTTTCCGATGGCACGCAATTCTATGAAGTACCTGGTGTCAGAATTTCTTCTGTCTTCATACTTGTAGGCTATGATGGCCGCCTTCGGCACCATCATCTTCTGTATATCTTTGGTGAGTTCATTCATGACGTTTATAAATTATAGGTAACATGTTCTACAAACTTTTCAAACCATTTGGAGAACCGTTCCGGATAGTTGTCCGGCTTGAACAGTTCCTCTGTTTCCGGTGTGATGAAGGTAAATGATACGGGAGTCTGGTTATATGTCTCCTGACAATCGGTACTGAAACAGCTTTCCATATCCTTGGTAACCGTATCCGTGATGGAATACGTAAGCAGAATCTGATATTCGAGCGGTGGCGGTTCAAAATCCCTTTCCTTTTCACTAGCATAATCATAGTCATAATTCAAGATATGAGGACTATCCTTTGCAATCAGGGACATCCCTTCAGTAATCAGTTCCAAAAGTCTTTTTTCCTTATTGCTGGAAGGATTACAGTTTCGGATATGTTCTTCCAGATTCCGGCAAAAAGCCCTGGAGTACATCCGGCACAGTTTTCTGTGGATTCTCCCTTTTTCGTATGACTTGAAGAGCTTGTCCTTTCTGTAAAGGTCCTTTTTCTCTTCCTCATCAAGCTGTTCAAAGTCCACACACTCAATACAAACTTCAGACATCTCAAAATAAGGGGTATCGGTTATATCCATCATCCTGTGATACTTGATGAACCTTCTGATGAACTCCAGTGTGATCCTTTTGATTTCACCTTTCAGTCTTTCCGTAAAATCTATCGGTATCAGGAATAAGGTGTAATCGGGCCATTCGTGAAAATGGTAGATACAGAACTGGAGCTTGTCACCGACAAGTTCCAGATTCACATGATGAGATACTATGGCATCCAATGCATTATATAGCAGGCATATTTTTTCTCTTATGGAAGTCCTGCCTGTAGGATGGTATGGCAGCTCCACATCCAGGAGCTGCGCATACTTCATGGCTGAACGGTACAGGAAATCAAGATTCTCTTTGGTGGTGACATTTACCGTTACATCCCTGTCATTCTCCACATACAGGTCGGGAGCGATGGAAGGTATTCTCGTGTTCAGAAAACCATGAGGCTTTCTGCTGGAGGGAGTTTTCTTTTCTTTCTGCTCCTGATGCCCCGGCTTATGTCCGTATTTTCGAGTTCCGATATGATAAGTCTGGCTAAATTTTCCAAAGCCCGTTCCGTAAGTTGTGTACATGGTTTCTTGTCTTTACGTTGTCCTTTTTTCATGTCCTTACCCTTTCACTCCGATGGTTGTCTTGAATTCATATACCGCCCGGTCGTCCTCGATTTCGGGTCCGTGTACGGTCGCGGTGGTCAGTTCCGGATAGTTCATGGAATAGAAGTCCATCACTTCAGCCGGAGACATGTTTACGTTCGGATCGTCCAGTACGATTTCCTGACTGTTCTTCTTCATTTTGAAGAGTCTTTTCATTCCTTTAATTTCCAGTGCCATATTGTTTATAGTTTATTGGTTTTACAAATCATTTATTTTTATATATCAGCAGTATATCATTTCTACCTGTGCCTCGTCCTTCATTCGGTACTCGGCCGGAAAATCCAGATATTCCGCATACGGGTCCTCTTTTAGAAGCTCCCTGTCATTTTCGTCTTCCGGATCGAAGCAGAATGTATCATGGGCTGCCGGTGCAGTCTGGTATTCCCGTCCGTTTCCGTTCTGTACCTGTGCCGTTCCGTTCGGTATATGGCCGTTTGTCGGCTGTCGTACCTGCTGTTGTGGATAAGGAACCGCCTCAGGCTGGTAAGCCGGCTGCTGCGGATAGGGCTGCATTGCAGCTCCTTGTGGCATACCTGTTCCTTGCATCACGGGGCGGTTTGGAGCTGGTTGGATATATGCTCCGTTCGTTCCATATACCGGTTGAGGCATTTCCTGAGGAATCTGCTGTGGAGCAGGCTGCATGACAGCTTCAGGATTCATAGTATGGGTCTGCTGCTCCGGGAATATGCTTGTTTGCATACCGGGCTGTGGCTGACCGTTCATGCTGCTTTGTGGTTGGGGAATTACTGGCGCCGGTTCCTCTGCCATACCGAACAGGCTTCCTGCACTGGCCTGTTTCTGTACTTCCTGCATCTTTTCGTCAATCTCCTTCTGTTTTTCTGAAGGAGCCAGCACCCGTGCCTGTTTCAGCCATGTCATTGCTTCGGAGAACCTTTTTGCAGCGGTTGCATCATCAGCCTTTTTGAGGAGCTTTTCCATCTTTTCCCGTTTTTCCCTGGCTTCCTTTGATTCGGCCGGTACTATTGGAGTTTTGGATGATTTGGCCTGTGATGTAGCCTTTTCTGCCTGTTTCTCGAAATTTTCCGCATTGGCAAGCAGTCCCTGTACCTTCTGTATCGGTTGGAGTATGGTCTGCAGGAAACCCATATCCAGTTCTGTCGGTGTTCCGTTCACTACCAGCGGCACCATGTTCTGCCGCGTATCCTCTTTCAGACTGTTCCGCCTTGGCATGACTGCTACGCTCAGGCTGTTGTCCACTTTACGGATATTGATATTCAAATCCGTTCCTGCTGTAATCATCTGATAAATTGATTGAAAAAACATAATTGAAAAATTTTATGGTTATACATAAGTTTCCTTGAAGAATTCTTTCAGGACATCCTCCCTGTCCGGTCTGCTTGCAATATCACGCAGAGATTCCAGATAGTAGCCGATGTTTTTAGGTTCATCAACTGTATTGGGCAGGCGTCTTTTGACCGGTCTGATATGTTCGTTCTGTGGCCATACAGCCGGCATGACAGGAGCAGAAGATATACATGTACTTGTTTTCATATATGTTGGTTTTATTGGTTAGAAAAACAGGAGTCCGACAATGAAAAAGATAAATGCTATCCTGACAATCAGTAGAAGAGCTCTGAAAAGAAATCCTATGATTCCTCCGGTGAGCAGGAGCATTGCAATCATACCTGTAGGCATGATACCTTTGTCTGTCAGCATAAGTATTCCGATAACCAGTACCAGGGTTACCGCATGCTTGCTGATACTTTCGATAATCTGTAGTTCCATAATCCTTAATTTTATGAATGAATAATCCCATCGGGATGTGTTTTCCCGATTTTATAGGCCTCCGGCCTCTTGGATTGCCTTTTTGCGCAAGGCCTGGCAGGAAAAAATACCGGAGCGTAGCGAGGATGATTTTTTCCTGTCCAGCCAAGCCCTTCAGGGCAGCCTTGCGACAAAAGGCAGGCAATCCAAGACCTTTGCCGCTTAAAAGCGGAAAAACAGATTCTTTTCTGTACGGATACAAAAAAATGCAGACCTTCCGGCCTGCATTCTCCTGGTTGCTTAGGTATAGATGTTATTCTTCTTTTGTGGAATAGGTGTTGAAAATGTCATCAGTCATTTCCTTGGCGAGAGTCCTGATCCTGTTCAGGAAGTCCTGTCCGGTTATCATTCCGCTTTCAAGTCCGGTCAGCTGTTTTTCCCAGTCTGCGGTGAGTGAAGTATCCGCAATTTTCTTTCCACGGATGGTTTCGTAGGTGAACATGCCTTTCGGGGTCGGAACGATATATTTCCCTGAATAACGGATATATTTACGGTTAACCAGTGTACGGATGATATTGGTACGTGAGGATACCGTGCCCAGTCCGTTCAGCTCCATGTATTCCACCAGTTCTGCATCCGTGAACGGATCTACCGGCAGTTGTTTTTTGTGTACCATGTTGCATCCGCATACATTCAGGTTATCACCTTTCTTTACTTCGGGGAGTTCATTGACGGAATATCCTGATTTTTGGACCATGTCGGAACGCATGAACACGTCATGCCAGCCGGCTTCAATGATTCTTGTTTGTTCGGCCTTGAAATGTTGCGCTGCACAAACCGCTTCAACATTTGTCGTTTCTATGCGGCACGGAGGCATGAATGCTTCAAGCATCCTTCCGGCTACAAGTCTGTAAACCAGTATTTCCTTTTCGGACAGATTCCCGGGACGGATACCTGTAATGATGATGGCATGATGTACATTGGCCTTTTCTGCGTTTATTATGTGACGGGACAAACCGGATATGTCAATACCTCCAGTTCCTTTAGCGGCAGTGAACAGCTCCCATGATAACAGACGCGCCATGATTGGTGGAAGCGAGTCAAACACATCCTCCGTCAGATAACGGCTGGAAGTCCTTGGATAGGAAATCAGTTTCTTTTCATAAAGGGACTGTGCGATGTCATACACCTCTGATGCGGTAAAACCATAGCGGATGTTCGCTTCCTTCTGAAGCTGTGTCAGGTCAAGCAGGTCCGGTGGAAGTATTTCCTTAACGCTGTGACTGATACCTGTAATCTGTGCCTGATGTGCCAGCTTGCAGTCCTGGAAAAACATTGTAGCGGATTCTTTGTCGGGAAGATCCTGTGTGCGGCGCATTTTGAAAAGGATGCCGTCCTTTTGCAGGCTGATGTAGATGGGCCAGCTGTCCGATGAAATATGGTTCTCTCTTTCACGGTAACGTCTGCTGATGGCAGCCAGTACCGGTGTCTGCACCCGTCCGAGTGAGTTGTTGCCGAATCCCGTCGCCTTGCACATGGCATAGCTGGCGTTGATTCCGAGAATCCAGTCCGCCTTGTTGCGGCTGTCGGCAGCAAGGAACAGGCTGTCGTAACAACTGTCCGGTTTGAGATTTTCCATGCCTTGACGCACAGATTCGTCGGTGAGAGAGGAAATCCACAGACGGAAACAAGGCTGTGTACAGTTCAGGTATTGATAGACATAGCGGAATGTCATTTCCCCGTCACGGCTGGCATCGGTAGCCGCAATGATGGTGTCACATGCCTGGAACACCCTCTCGATTACCTTAAGTTGGAGTACGGCATCAATCTCCGGTATCCATCCGTTCTCGGTGCGTGTATGCCGTACCATCAGCTCAAATTCGGACGGGATGAAGGGAAAGTCATTCCGTTCCAGTTTTTGGGCTCCGTAGTCCTTCGGCATGGCCAGTGACAGCATGTTCCCGAAAGTCCACGTTACCATGTAGCCGTTTCCTTCCACATATCCGTTTCTTACTCTGGTTGCACCGATGATTTTTCCGATTTCTTTTCCTACACTTGGTTTGTCTGTTAATATGGCAATCATGATAAATTCTGTTTTTATATCTTTCCATACGGACTTACCGTATGGAAAGAGAGATGATACATTATGGATTCTTATTTATTCACCTGAAGGGTTGATACCGTTTACGCTGATGACAGGATTTCCATTCTCGTCTTCAATCAGACTGAGTGTGGCGTCCATGGTCAGTGAAAATACAGGAGTCTTGATTTTAATGGACATGACATTGGTTTCCTCTCCCTGAAGGAGCAGGTCCATGTTTCCGTCCTTTTCAATTTGCAATTTGCTGATACCGACCGATTCCAGTTTTTCCCAGTCGATTTGTTCAGCCTTGTAGATATGATGATTGGTCTTGTTCATGTTCTTTCCTTTTTTAGTAGTTGATGATTTGATTGATTTGAATCCTGTTCTGCTCAGACAGCCTGTTTTGCTCCCTTCTTCTGTTCCTGTTGCTGGGTATTGTCAGTCTGTGAAGCACGCTGTGAGGTATTGCGGCGCACATCCGGATTTTCCTGGAAATATTGCAGCTGTCCGGTGTTTGCGTTTACTTTTAGATAGGAATCGAACGGTTTGCCGTTGGGACCTTTCATACCCGTTACAAGGATGGCCTTTCCGTCCTGAAGATTTGCTCTTTCCTGTGCCGAAAGCAGGTGTCCGTAAACCTCAGCCGGGATGGTAGGTGCCTGTCGTTCGTTGAAACCGTCCGGAGTTCTGGAATACTGTGGCCTTCCGCTTACAAGGTCCAGCTTGACGAATGACGAGAATTCCTCCCCTTTGCGGTTGATCATGTTCTCAAGATAGATGGGCTGCCCTTTTCGTAACGCTTCCTTGTCCTCCGGTGTGAGTTGTACCGAACAGATTTCCTTCGGTATGTAGATTTCTCCCGTTTCCGGATTGTGGCGCGTATATTGGAGCCCGCCTGTAACCTTGTCCATGGTAACGAAGGAGGAAAACAGTTCGCCGTTCTTTCGTTTCATATCCTCTACAAGGATGGTGTGTCCTTCGTTCAACGCTTTGAGCTGCATGGGAGAAAGCGGTACACCGCCGAGTGTCTGCTGGTTGAAGGCCTGGTCTTTCGGGAAGATAAATTCGATGCCTCTTCTTTCCGCACTGTATTGCAGATTGGCATTAAACTCTTTACCCTGATTGGACTTCATTCCCTCTACGAATATCTGTTCTCCGTTTTTCAGTTTCTGGATTTCGTCCGGAGTCAGGGTTACCCCTTTGATTTCATTCGGGATATAGACATGCTCCTGTCGGACGGCTACCAGTTCGTTGGTATTCTTGTCGATGGAAATCAGACACGGCTCAGTTGTGTTGCCACGTAGGTTAAGGTCAGCCACGCGTCCCATGTTCCCGCTTTCACGCAGGTTCTTCTTGTCCTCTTCCGTGAAGATATGTCCGAAATAAGGATGTTCCAGTTCCGGTTCTTTTCTGATACCGTGGATGCCCAGCATGACCTGCCCGCCGTTGGATATGAATGAAAGGCGTGCGTCCAGCTTGGCGGTCAATACTCCCGGAATATTGAGTGTCAGTGGCATGGTCTTGCTGGTCTTGTATCCTTTCAGCATACTGTCAAGCTGTCCGGATTGTTCCAGCATTTCCTTGGAAACGCCGAATTTGCCCAGTTCTTCCCAGTTGATCATGTTCTCGTTGTAGCGATACGTGGGTGTCTGCTGGCGTTGCGGTTCCTGCTGTTCACGTCCCTGTGCGGCAGCTTCCACCTGTGATACCTGTTCAGGCTGTGCCTGCGCTGTCTGTTCCTGCTTCTTTGCCATTGTTGTTTCCTCCTCTTTTGTTTGACTGTTTTTCTGATTGTTTACTTTCGGTACGATTTCATAGCGTTTCAGAAACTCCTTTACCGCGTCTGTTTTCTTGCCTTCGGCCAGGTCCTTGAGAGCCTGTTTGTTCTGCTTGTAATCGTTGAAGGTCATGCGGATAAGCCTGAAATGCGTAGGTTCCTTCAGCTGGCTCCAAAAATTCTTGATGAAGTTTTCAAGGATACTCGAATTCTTATCGAATTTAAGGAATGAGTTCTCGTTCTTCTCTTCCGGTGTAACCGTCTGATAATTGCCTTTCTCGTCCATCTTGCTGATTACTCCCAAACCCTCCTTTGGGTCATTCTTGTTATGTACCAGCAGAAGTTCGTCAATTTGTTCCACATAAGGCTTTTCCGGTTTCTTTGTCCGGCCTTGCCTTTTTTCCTTGTCAGGACTGTTTTCTTGTGCCATAATCTTTTGTTTTGAGTGACTACTTGATTTGTTTCACAGTCCAAATGTAAAGTGATAAATTGAATAAATGATTGATTTATAAATAGATGGCATCATAAGTCATTAGATGTCATCAGATGTCATGCTGGAGATAGGAATGAATGTAGAAACAGCAGGAAAAAAGAATGAAAAGAGGTAGGAAGGGTAGGAGTAAAAGCATAGCGAAGCCACCGGACTATGCAGATCGGAGGGAGCTGAAATCCCTGTCTTATATCGGGAGTTGATAAGCAGGCTATGTTTTTATTATTGAGTAAGGCGGATTTTCATAGTATTTATGAGGCCATATATGGAATATAAGGATAGCCGCCTTTGATTTACAGCTATGCGTCACGTCGGTCGCAGTTAATCCCTGTAATCTTTCATTTAATGCCAATCCGTTTGCCGCCGCATTCTTTTTCAGGTGAATTTTCATGGCGTCAGCCATAAAGAAAATTCTCCTGAAAAAAGGAATAAATGCGGCTGGCAAATCAGGATTGGGATTTACCTTTGATGTAAGGGATAGACTATATTTGATTAATCAAATTGAATTTCTATTTTTACCAGGAGTGTAAGTCTTTATTTGGAAGAAATCAATTTCAGAAAGGTATTGCCGATTGACATTTCAAATGATTGTCGGCTAAATGTTTGTATATCATTAACAATCAGATTATGCTTGGTGATTGTTTTACTTATGACATTAAAAAGGAAACGTTGTTCTTCAGCAAGGAGTTTTTGATACTTTTGTGGAAATTCACTCATATATTCATTTGCTGAGGATATGAATTGCATATAATGCAGTAATCCGATTTTATCCTGTTTGTCCGGGAAATTATGGATTGCCCGTTCAATAGGGTTCTTGTAATTCTGGATAAACTCACTCCATTCTTTATCTGCCAAAAGTTCCATTTCTGGAGATAGGGCAGATGAAGGAAAGAAACAATTTTCTATAACCGTGTTGACTAATTGATTTTTTGATGGAAAATAATGCATGACCGCTCCTTTAGACTTGTTTACAGCTACGGCTATATCACAAAATGAGGTGTGCTTTATTCCTTTAGAAATGAATAGCTTGTACGCTTCATTAATTATTCGTTGTCTTAAATTAGGGTCCATCTCATAGCTACGTTATATAAAATAATAGCACAGATGCAATCAACAACCCAAACGCGGTAGTGGAATACCTTAGAGATGAAGCTGACGCACCTGTGCTATATATGAATATAGCGCAAGCTGTCATATCCCATCTTATCTCTTTGAAATTTTCCACTTTTCGTTTGAAAGATGATATATGATACTATACTATGTCTTTTTTTATCTGTGCAAAAATAAGTGATTTATTGTTTATTTCCAAACTTAAACCACACTTAATAGTACTGTTCCATAAGAAAAACGTCCGCTTTCAGGAACAATCAGTAGTATTTTTTCGCCAGATTTAAGTTCGTGTGTGTTCCAGAACTCATCCAAAATCGCAAATATGGCTGCAGAAGCGATATTGCCGACCTTTGGTAAATTTGTGAACCATTTGCTTTCGTCAATTCCGATTCCTGCTTGTCTCATTTCATTTATAAGTTTATCATAAAAGAACATTGAGGAAAGATGAGGGAGCACATATGAGATTGTATCTGGTGATATATTGTGTTTATCCAGGCAAGATTTGATATGTTTTACGCAATATCGTACGACATTATCTCTTAATAGTTTTACATCTTGTTTTACGACAAATAATGAACGTTCTACCCTTTCTTGGCTACTGAATGATTTCCAGCCTTTCAGTTCTCCGTCATCGTTACTTTCTGCTCCCATGAACATACATGTGGGTAGTTCATTTGCAAATGAAGTCATCTCAATCCACTCTATTTTTAAAGCTTTTCCTTTTCCTGGATCATTTTGGAGCAATACAGCGCTGGCACCATCACTTAACATGAAACGTAGAAAATCTTTTTCAAGTGCCATATAGGGCTGTGTACCTAAGTCTGCGCACTTTTCATATTCCATATCATAATTTTTTGAGAGAAGAGTTGCAGATGTTAACTCAGAAGTGCTACATACTGCATTTCTTTTTTCTCCAGTAGCGATTGCCCAAAAGGCTGTCTTGAATGCCTGAAGGCATGATAAACAGATACCTGAAGCAGAAAATATTTCCATCGGCTTATTTCTTAGTAATCCATGAACCATAGAGGCATGAGATGGAAGCATCTGGTCTGGACTTGATGTCGCACATGTCAACAATTCAATATCCTGCTCTGAAACAGAAGCGGTCTGTAATAGTTGTCGTATTGAACTTGCTGCCATTCCTGCATTTGTATGTGTAATTTCTTGATTTTTTGTGAGTGCATAATAACGTTGTTTGATACCATTCTGTTTTAAAATAATAGGTTTGACTCTTGAATGTTTTCCAGCAATCAATCCTAAAAAGTCTTCCATGTCTTCATTTGAGACTGGTTTATTAGGGAAATAGCAAGATGTTCCCGTAATAAAAACATCATTTTTCATTTTTATTTGTTTTTGATTAAGAAATATGTAAAAAACAATTGTTCTCTTAAAGCATTCACATCCAGTCCATTCCTTAATGAATCTTGATATGATTTACCCAAGAAAATCAATCTGATTTGTTGAACAAGCAAATCGGTATTGCAAGTGCTACGTATTTCACCCTCTTTCTGTGCCTTAACAACAACAAGTTTTAATTGTGCTAATTCATTCCTTTCAATTTCATTCAATGCCTGATGAAATCCGGGATAATTTTTTTCAGCTTGCAAAATCAGAGTCATATACGCACGTGTTCCATTAATATTTGCTTCTGGTAGAACAATGTGGGAAAGGTTTTCCATTACCTTTGCAATATTGTTAATGTATTGATTGAGGTATTCGAATAAAGACAGATTGGACAGATTGTTTGATGCCTGTTTTATTCTTTGCACATCTAAGATGTAGAAGTTGATTACATCAATAAACAATTCTTGTTTTGTCGGGTAATGATATGACATACATCCTCTTGACAAACTGAGACTGTTTTCTATATCCTTCAGAGGGACCATGCTGTAATCTTTTGTCAGAAACTGTTTTAATGCGGCCTCTCTGATTAATGCTTTTGTTTCTGAACCTTTTGTTCCTTTCATGACATTTGTTTTTAATATCTCACAAAAGTAGTTTTTTTTGGGGTGAAAATACATTTTATTTTCATATTATTAGTATGTATCTGTAAAAGAACCTAGTGAATAAAAGGCATTTATGAATCAAAAAGCTTTTTCATAATACCTTGTGCTACATCTTTTTATTTTTTTTATCCTTTATCGTAGCTCTTTTTTTTCTATATTTGTTTTAAATAAGCCGATTAGTCGGTTTGTTTGGCATAGAGGAACCCAAACAGAAAGTGGAATTTCAAATTGAGATGTTCCTCTATGTCTTTTTGTATTCCATCTTCTGCAATAAATCCTTTTATTTACCATAAAAAACCGACCAGACGGTTTTTATTGCAAAAATATAAATATTCTATATAAAAACAAAGGGAAAAGCCAATAATGCATCTTGCCAATTGGGATATATGGACAAAATACATTATTGTTTTTCCCTGTGAGGAACGATATGTTATTGAATTTATCTTGGAATCATTTTTACCTTGACTTGTGTCCCCTGAGAGTTCAGGATGCGGACTGGAGTCTTTTCGCCTGCTTTCAGATAAAAAAGAAGATAATCTTTTGCACGTTGAGATTCGAATAGACCTTTTTCATGGTATTCAGCAATCCATCTTTGAATTACAGGAATTTGCCATCTGTTCATCAGCATATAGTATCCAAAACGATATTCCGGATCGCCCAAAAAGATATTGAGTTTCAGATAATCCCACCAAAACTGCTTCTTGTTTTTACTTTTGGTGTTAAGCATGACTACCTGACTATGGAAGGTTTCACGTGGATAATCCGGATAATATTCCCAAACAAACATGTCTGGAACAGCATTTTCATTGTCTTCCTTAGAAGGGATGAATGGCTGCAATACTTTCATGGAATCCTGTATTTTTTCGTATGTCTGGGTTTCGTATTCCTTGTAGTATATTAGACAATCTCTTAAACGTGAGGATGTATGATGTATCAGTGCAGTCCGTGCCCCAGTACAAGATTGGGAATTATTGTTTATAGCTGCCAGTTTTTTCATAAATCGGATTTCCGCTTTGGCTTGTTCCTCATGATCCTTTTTCATAAATGGATAATCCTGCCAAGCGATTTTCCTCATAGAACGGTGCAAGCTGGGAAGCTGCAAGGCTCCGTAAGCGCAGAAAATGGAATCACGGATAATCTTGTATATAGGGGTTCTGTCGCCTTCGTGTGCCACGTAAGGAAGATGATTTATGCTAAAGAGCTTTTCACCTTCCACAATTAAATCAGCTGAAATCGTCTTGCCTTCGTCCAAACGGCCTTGAATTTTGAAATTACGTTCTTCTTTACTGAAAAAGTCAACAGGTTGTACTGCCACTAACGTTACACAGTAATTGCCGTTATGTGGTGTGTAATCAACATTTTGCGGTGTCAATTTGGAAGCCAGTTCGTTCAGTAACTCAATTTTTCTGCTATCATTCATAGTTTGTTGTCTAATAAAGTGAAACATATTGTTAACAATGCAAATGTAGGGATTGGTATTTGGATAAGAGTTCCAAATCTTGATAAAAATCATTGCAAGGTTAACTTGTTATTTGAATTTTGTCCTGCTTTTTATTTGAAATATATAGTTTATATTTGAGAATGAAAAGATGATGTTGTTTATTCAAGAATAGTATATTTCAATTAGATGTTTTAAAATCGTTATGGAATATTGCATACTCCATAACGATTTTTCATAAAAAGTATAAGTCTGATATGTAGTGGAAATCTGTCATGTTAAAAAATAAAATTAGTTGGCATTAAAAGGACGGATTTCGGAGAGGTTTTCATTGCCACTATCAATAAATCTATCAAGCACTTTAATCATAACAATAGGTATATTTTCCTTCCACAATATTTTTGCATTCAGCTCTGTACACACCAATGCAGCCTGTTTGAGTTTTTCCTCTAGATATGCTCCAGTTCTGATATATTCATCAAGAAGATTTCTGCTCTCAGCTAATTTGATTACAGAGGCATACAGCTTATATTGCTCATTGATACATTCTAAATGGAACTTATCCTTAACCGCAGAAGGTGGATCAATTAATTTCAGTTTGGGCAAGTCTGACCTATTTAAAATAATTACGGTATTTGTAAATTCTATAGTGTAGTCTCCTGGCAAACTATACAATAATCTATTGTCTGGGGATTTGAACTGAAACTCGTTTTCCTGCTGTAAATTCTGAGGGTAGGCATTGTACCAGTTAAAATGAAATCCGATGATTACCTGTTCGTCGGTCAACTTTAAAGCCTGAAAGGCCTTGTCAAGATTTTCTGGGAAAACCCTGTATTCTTTTTTAGATAGATATTGGAAACTTCGGAGCCAACAGTTTCTGAAAGAGTGTAAGGTCGCGGCACTGAAAGATTCTTTGAAGTTGACATATCCTATTGTCTTGTCTATACAGAATGCTTCTGCTGGTATTAACTCCCGTATTCTTCCAATACAATCAAACTTGTTGTAGCTGATGTCCTCATCAGTGGTTATGTCAGATACTTTTGTAATCCACTCCATTTCCTGGTTAATACTATTTGATGCTATCTGATAAAAATCATGAATTTCGTCTTCAGACAACTGTTGAGTAATTTTTTGATGTTGGATTGCGGAAGTGAGTGAATGCGCAAGTATTTCCAGTATTGTCTTCAATTTATTTTTAATCCTATAAATCTGTGACTGATCCAATGGTAGTATTGTTTTGACTTCTTCCAGTGGAATGGAGTTCTGTTCAATTTGTTTTAGAATAATTGGAACATTATCCAGCCATTCATGCTTCTTTGACAAAGATTCAGGAAGAGCTGGCAATGCATAAAAATCTTCGTAAGTATAAGAACGGTTAAGGGTTGACAGACGTAACATTAGGATATACAGATATTTCTGTATCCAACCGTTAATGATGCTGTTGTTGCGTACGCCAGCCTGAAGGCCAAAGAAAGGATATTTCTGCTCATACTTGTACATTGAATCGGGACTTGATGAAAGTAAGTCCATATAGAATGGGATGATTTCAGCTAGTGAACCTGGAATAAGTACATAGTGAGGGGGCTGGCTATTTGTGAAATACAGAAGCTGATTCAGAAGTTCGTGTTCCTTTCTAAATAATAAAAGTCCTCCTAATGCGATATGAAATTCCTTAAATTCATTTCGTTCTTTTTGTCTTAATTCTACCATTTTACTGTCAGCAACAACTTGTCCAGACGTGTTATAGGAAACGTTTATACGTTCATTAAGTTGGATAGATGGAAGATGGAGAAGCAGGTGTGAATGGGCAGCATTCCAATATTTGAGAATCCATTCACTGCGTTTGTAAAATAATTGCTGGTTCAAGCAAGTCCAGATTGTGCGGTAGGTATTCTGATGCATTATTGTAAACTGAAAATCATCCAGCATTGCATTAACAATGTCATTACCGTTTTTTATGGAAACCGCTTCCTTTTGTTGCATACATAGTTGTTCATTTACGGAGACAATACCTTCGTATAACTCTGGCGGATACTCCATTACAGTCCATTGTTTACCTGCACGTAAAGATACAATCCAGTCATACAATTCCTGATAACAATTGCGTAATACATCTACGTTATTTTGTTTAAGCATGGCAATAAAAAACTCGAACCATGCTTTTCTGGTTTCTTGTGGGATATTGTTTCTTTTTATAAGATGCTTTTGTAACCTTTCAGGCACGTTATAGATATAGATAAGCGTGAAAATCATAAATATGCTGATTGTCAGTAGTACACAGAATATTGTAGCTAGAATAATGGCAGAATAGTCTATGTATTTTGTAAAAAGCCCGAAATTATAATCGTTTGGCGGAGCTATCAGCTGATAGAACAGTAAAAGTATGGTAATAATCAACAGTCCAATAAAGCACTTTGTGCTTTTTTCATTCATGAAAATCTGAATTAGGCGAGTAGATTTATACTTATCGTCTATTCTTTGGATGACGCCAATTAACAAAGGAACGGCAATACCCAGAATGGCAGCTGTTATAGGTATAATAATGTCTTTAGAAAAAATATCCATAATGTGAAGTTTTTTAGTTATTTTTATGGTACTGGAGGAAACTTGATAAATCCTCCTTTTGTGATGATACAAGACGCAGCTTCATTTTGAATTTGTTCAGCGATACGGTTGTAGTTTATTTCTGTTCTTAGCTTTGAATTTGGTAATTCTTTCCAATCAAAGGTATGCTCTATATTAAAAACATTCTGTTCATTGGCTGAAGTAAATCGCATGGATGATTTTACATGGATATTACCCTCTTGAGACCGTACATTCCAGTTAAATCTGGGATGATATTGTAATTTTGCAGCGAGGCATAATCTTTCGACTGTTGCCTGAATTATACCTTTAGTCGTGTTTAAATCTTTCAGACTCTGGGAGTAATACCATTTGAACTCATCATAAATTTTGTAGTCTAAAGGATTTTCAAATGGCTGGAATAACTTGTAAATTTCTGTACAAAAAGATGAGTCATAATCATGTAAGGATGCTGGAACTTCCTGATCCATTAAGACACGACAACCTTTGGCTCCTGCCTGTTCCAACTTGACAGCCTTGCTTACGGCATTGCCCAGTAGCATTTGTCCTAAATTGTTGTTATTGTCCTCAATAATATCTCCATAGGCAATTCCACCCCGACATAAAATTCCATTCTGTAAACAATCCCACATGATAGTATGACATGATAGTATGACATCTTTCATGTTTTCGGACCAGACGAAAGCGCAATCGGACAACTGGGTGAAATTCACTTTAGGGTATTTATTCTGGCAGTTTGTCAGGATTTCACGAAATATTATCAATATATTAGCAGCAAATTCCTGATTCCCTGAAGTCTGAAAATGTTTAGAGACTTGCCAGATGTTAAAATCGTCTTCTGTAAGCTGGATTTTATCTTGAGTTAATGCTGTAAATCCTAATATATCTACATAGAAGACAAAACCTTTTAGATTTTTCAAGCTCATCATGATGTATCGTTTATAATCTATTAAAATCGTTTTATACAAAGATAGATTTTCAAATTTAAACTGTACGGATAAATACTGTTCGGCATTATAATTAGAGATTTTAAATAATTAACCAATTGATTGGAAAACATATTTTAATAATAAATCAAGTGTTGTTTCTATTTCTATAGGCAAATTTAATTTCCATTCATATTCCAAATCAGAAGTATGATCTTTATCATCCCATAAGTTTAATCCTTTACATTTTATATATATAGTTTTATTTGAATAGATACATTTATCAATTAGAAATTCTTTTCCAGGTTCAGGATATACCAAAGAAAAATAATTTCTATATTCATTGAAACCTATTACAATATATTCTTTTTTAATTTTATTCTTTAAACTAAGATGAAGTTCTTCTTTTTGAAAGAAGAAATCAAAAAAATCATGTTGTTCATTAAACTCTAAATTATTTTCATTAATATACATAATACACTTTGCTAAATTTATTCCAACAATATAAGTTGAACAATCTACGTTAAAAAGTGTATATTGTTTTTTGTAAAAAGAATTAAATGTAAATAGTTTTTTATCTGTTTTTAAGTTCTCAATAGATACTAAATGTTCATCATAATAAGGGGTTTCATCTAGTTTTATTTTATTATTTGAAAGATGGAAAACTAATGATCCCATATTGACATTAAACCATTTCCCTTCTGGATCGTATTTCATTCCTAGTACCTCTATTTTTTTTCTTATAGTTTTCATAAGGGTAATTTTAATGAGTATTATCAACATTTAATGCATCAAATGATTCTTTAGAACGTTTTTTGTAAAGTTTTGTTCCTTCATATTTTTCTAATACAGCTTTTGTTGCTTTTTGAACAGCTTCAAATTGATCTTTCATAATGGTTATTGGAGCACCACCTAGTCGAGGTATGGTGATACTATTAGCTTTACCTTCTATCAGTTCTTGAAATATATTATGTCTACATTTGGCACATACTTGAACAGCTTTTTCTTCTCCTTTTGGAAAATGTCCCACAACATCTGATATAACAACATCAGCTCCCTTTAAAGCCCCCCTTTTATTTAACTCTCTTAATGCATTAATTTCTGCATGAAACCCTTTTCCAGATGATTTTGTTATAGTTTCAATTCCTCTACTTGATATTGCAGTTATAGTAACAGTAGCTCCATTCATTAATGGGAATAATCCTAAAATGTCAATTAAGTTATTTGCATTATAGACATAACTATAAAGATGAGAGCTGTTATAAAAAATTAAAGGATCTTGTGATATATATGTGCCTATATTAGATGTATAGTATCTAAATCTATTATAATATAAATCTGTTTCTTCATCCGCATACTGCCCCTGAAACCTGAACGGACAATCGAACTCCGTTCCCTTGTTAACGGCAAGCACTTTCCCATAAATATCCAGTGTACAATCCCAAGTTTTGTTCCCCTGTGCATCGTACATTTGGATGGGTGTACCCATATAATCAGAAACAATGGAATACTGCTTGCCATCCTGAATCTTTGCTGTAGGCACAAACGTGTCTGCCTCGAACACCCAGGTGGTAACATCTTCCACCGGCTCTTTTGGAGGAATGTTTTCCTCTTCGTCCGATTGCAAGCCGATGGCTTTATAGCACCATTCGTGTAAAGGCACATTGCCATCCCATACCCAGCGTGTGACCTTTCCGAAATACCTCTTGGCGGTGCGGCGCCCCAATGCGTCGTAGCGGAATTCCACCGGTCTACCGTCCGGACGTATCACTTTATTCAGCATACCGTTGGACGCCCACTCGTAGAGCCATCCCATGCCCGTAGCCAGGCAACGGATACCGAGTTCCCTCTCTATACGCTTGCGGTCATGGGTTACGGCGTTGTCCTGCAACTCCTTGAACTCGCGGAAAATGAGGTTGCCCTCGTCGTCGTAGTGGTAGAAGGATGACGGGTCTTCCAGCAATCGTCCTCCCGGACCGTACTTGCGGTCTTTCTTCTCCGGCGTTTCAAAAAGGTTTCCCACGAAATCCGGCACACGGTAAATCACATCCGTTTCGGAGCCTTTTGTCGTTTCCTGACGGATGAGGAAGTCGAAACGGTCGTAATCGTAGCGCATGAGCGTTCCGGTCAGCTCATTCTCCTTGGCGAGCAGCCGACCCGCAACGCCCCACTCGTAACGGTACGCTCCGCGCTCGATGCCACCCGCGCGGACGGACTTGCGCACCTCGCGCCCGAAACGGTCGCGTTCCGTCCTGACGGTCACGCCACCGGATAAGGTGCGCTGCACCTCCAGCCCGGTGTTGTCACGTATCCAGGACGCCTGCCAGCCCTCGCCCGCCTGCATGGTCTGCAAATTACCCTCCCGGTCGTATGTATGGCGGATGTCCGCGCCCAGATTGCTGGTGATGTGGGTGCAGTTTCCCTCGCTGTCATACGTGCGGCTGACGGTATATTCTCCCTGTTTTTCTTCGATAACCAATCCTGTTTTCTTGTCACGTGTAAACCTTAGTTTGTTTTCGTTGTTTTCAGCTTTGATAAGCAATCCATCCTTATCGTATGCATATAATGCTGTTTCGCCATCGTATTGTTCTTCCTTTAGGATGTTGTCCAGTCCATCATACAAGTATTCCGTCCATTTGCCTCCGGGACGGTTTACACGTATAACACGACCGGAACCATCACGTTCATATTCGCGCCTCAAGCCATCAAAGCCTATCTCGGTAATGACTTGTCCCAGTCCATCAAGTTCAAAGAAATAATTTTCACCAGCCTCGTTCCCAATACGGCGGAGCTGCAACTCGCTGTTGTACCCGAATGTGATGCGGTGCCGTTCCTGCTCTCGGCTTTTCAATATGCCTAAAGCTCCGTAAGTAAATTTGACTTCACGGATATTGTCCTTGGCATGAATCATGTTGCCCATAGCATCGTACTCAAAATGGTGTACGTTGCCATCAGGTTCCTCTAAACGTATCAGGTTGTCTGCACGGTCGTATGCGTAACGTGTGATATTCCCTTTTATATCTGTTGCTTCTATAAGACGTCCGCGGTTATCATAAAACCAGTGGCGGGAAAGTCCATTAGGAAAAACAAGTGATTCAAGTTCATAATGAGAACTGAATAATAATGTATATACACGTCCTTGCCCGTCTGTAATGGTATGAAGTAAGCCATCTTTATAAGAATATCTGATGGTTTGACCATTCATGGTAGTACGACTTACAAGTCTGTCCTGTTCGTCATACTTCCATGTGAGTTGTCTTCCTTCCGGTGTACGCAAAGAAGTCAGATTGTGGTTGTTGTCGTATTGCAACCAGGTATCTTCACCGTTTTCATCTGTAATACGAACAGGGAATCCGAAATCATCACAAACAGTTTTTCTTGTATAGCCTTCGGGATTGATAGTTATCTCCAGCTCTTCAAAAACATTGTAACGGTAGCGAGTTATTCCGCCATTGGCATCGATAATTTTATAGATAAGTTTGTCAGAACCATAGAAATATTCAGTGACAGCATTTTCGCCATTACGGGCATGTGTGTATCCTTTTCCATATTTGAAAAAGTACTCCATGACTCCTCCATCTCCCCATGTATGTATGCAACGTGCATTTTCATCATGTCCTTCATATTCCCAATGGAAAGACATTCCACCTTGGTTGGTAAGACGTGTCAGTAGATGGTGATCTTCATAGAAGAAATACTTGCTTATATCAAGGGAATCAATGGTTTCAACCATATTACCTTGATTGTCATATTTATAACGCACAAGTTTAATATCTTCATTATTCGGCTGTCTTAAAGAAACGCATAGAACGTGTCCTTGTTCATCTGTATCTATACTGAGGCGTTCTCCACGAGAAGAAATGATCTCAGCTAAATATCCTTTTGCCGTATAGCTGAAATGAATAGAAAAACCGTCACGGGTAGAAATGGATGATACCATATAATATCCATGAACGTTTTGAGGACCATTAAAACGATATTGGAAACCTTTGGCATCTGTTAACAGATATCCATCAGCATCATGTTTCCAATGTAGTTGTTCTTTACGGTCAAACCATTCACCATCCGGTAAAAGAACAGGAAGTCCTGATTCTCTGCCGTCAGCATGTCGAAGCAGAAAAGCTTCGTTGCCGAGTGGAAGAATTCCTATATTGTAACTATGATGCCAACCAAAGCCAAGTGGACCATCTACCCAAGCATCGCTGTAATAAGTGCGTTCCCAAACAAGAGGTATAGGGCCAGGTAACTCGAAGTCCACATTGGTGTGATATACACGACCTGTGGCTGCATCAACAGGTTCACCAAGCACGAAACAGGCTGTTTTTTTCAGGATTTTTGTCAGATTTGGATTTAATCCAAGACTTTCAATGTATTGATGAACCTTATGAGTGAATTTCTTTGTGAAATTACGGAAACTCTTAAATCTTTTGCACAACCCTTTCAGCCCCAATTTCATGGTTAGGGCAAACAAATCAATGGTAGGAGGGCCGCCTACAAGCACAGGCTTTCCCACAGAAGTTATGGTTGAAAGCATGGAAGTCGGTGCCATCAGAGCCTTACTTACCTTTTTAGGCTTCCCTTTACGTGGAATGGTAGGGATACCGACTAGATTACAGGAAAGCGAAGGATGGGTAAGTGTGGAACAGGGAGCACCGTCTGCCAAGACTGTAGAACTTCCCATCCACATTTCAGATTCCGACATACCACTTACCAAAGGTGCCGGATGAAGTACAAAAGCCGGAAGATGTAAAATACTGATTCCTGCCTGCGCAATCCACTGATTATGTACCTTTACGGAAGGAGCCATTCCCTTCAACACATTGCATGCTACACCTGCTATACCAGAGGTTGCAGGTGGTATGGCAGCGGCAATGCCCGCCATAATATCCGCCATAAGGTCATAGATTTTCCCGACATGCGGAACCGGCATAACAGGAGAAGGCGGCGTAACAGTTGGATGCATATCAATACCTATGGAAAGGTCGCCAAATTTGGCAACAGGCATCCCGGGCATGGAAGGGAGCATTCCGCCCAACCCTGCCTGAATATTATCCAAAGCTGCTTTGGAGTCTGCGAAAAGGTCGGCAAATCCACGCTTGGCACTGCTGCTTTGAGCTAAATCATTGAATGGCATACAGGTAAGTTTTGAAGTGAAAAGGCAACCGGAAGTCAGAAAAGAAATCCCAGTTGCCTTCAGAAAAAGTTATTAAATTCAAGCATCCTGAGCATAGTCGCTGTTCCAGTCATTTTCATCATCACCCTTGGTTCCTTCAAGTTTGATTACAAAACTCTTTGCAGGGAAGTACGGAGTGAGGTGAATATCCAGGAAGATGCGGTCTTTCTGTTTCGGATCACGTTCAAAGCGGAGAATCTTGAACTTTTCGATAAGACGGCCAGGGCCTTGGATGCTATCAAGGAACTTGCTGATTTGACTGCGTAAATCTCTTTCGGCTTTACTGTTCCAGTTTTCAAATGCACGGCGGTTGAGGAAGTCCATCAATACTTTTGTAACCCAGTCGAATACACGGACTACCGAATAGGTCTGAAGGCCCAAGTTGTCACCATTGAAAAGTGTTTTGGCTGAGAATGCCATTACTTTACCGTATTCCTTAACCATCGGAATCAAACCAATCTTCTCGATTTCTGAAATTTCACTTTTCTTCAGATTGAAAGCAACTCCGTCAACTTCACTCATTGAACCATATTTCTTACCGGCTGTTACTTGTGCCATTACTGTCTTATAGACACTGCCTGCCAGTGCAGCAGAAGGAGGTACAAGCAGATCTTCGGTTTCACCCAATTCTGCATAGCGTCCTCTGCCGACAAGGTAGTTACAAGTCATACATACATTTGACTTATAGATGTCGCCTCCAGATAAATTGGAGTCAAAGAACATTTCAATAACATCATCCGGTTTTTCAAGGTCGGCAAAGTCTGTGTAGATCATTACTTTGTTATCGTGTGCAATCTTTGCCCATTTCTCAACAACCTTGTTTGAACCCAGAAAACCAGGGATAACCAATAATGAGTAGTTTGTTCTTAAGTCAAGGCGGTCATAGTTGGCGCGAAGTTCATTGGCAATCGCGTCAATGAAGAATGAGTTGTCAAGATCTGTAAGCTGAGCCATAGATGCATTGACAATGGAAACATTCTTAATCTTGTCCGAGTCAGTGTTCTTGTAGAAGAGCATGACTGTACGGTACGATTTTTCCAACTGTTTGACTTCCTCTACCGCTTTGAGTTGGTTTTGTGAAAGTAAATCTGATACAGCTGCTGACTTTTTCTGACAAGCATCAATCATTTCTGTGATAGATTTGCCGCTTTTCAGCATTTCGACCCACATTTCAATACTCTTTGCAAGTTCTTTACGTTCAGCCGCTTTTTCATTACTGGTCAAATAGATATTGCGTCTTGCCTTACGCTCTGGATTGAGGTTCTGTATTCCATCTACAGAAGATTCCAATACATTGAAACCACCAAATTTGGCAAGAGCCTGTAACTCAGTATTTAAGTTTCTGGTTTGTACGGCAGCAACTTGTTGTTCCGCAGCTTCTATTTTAGGATTCTGTTCACTCATAACTATCATTCATTTACAGAGTTAGACTTTTCATTGTTTTTCAGTTCGTCCAGCATGACTGAAAGTGCATTGACAAAGGCGTCACGTGTAGTGGGATTCTCCAGAACCCGTTGCAGAACCTTGTTCGAACGCAAAGACTTTTCCATTTTGTCTGCAAATTGTTTTTCAGCATTCAGACTGGATAGAAAAGGACTATGTTCTGTCATCTTGGCAACAGAAAAGTCACCAACATTGTTAAAACGGAAGTTCTCCTCGACTGGTGCTCCGTCCGCATCAGAGAACTCAATATCTATTTCCGGCTGGAAATGTGCAAAGACTTCGTCAATGTTGGTAAGACCTGTTACAACTTCAGGTGCTACCGGTTCGTCCTTTGTCAATTGCTCAACCATTAAAGTTCGGTTTTGTGGAATATCCGCAATACCTTCGGATGCTTCGAGTTTTACCTCGTTTCCGCCGATTCCATAATTTCCAAGTTCCATACTATTCTAATTTTAAATTAAAAATATGTTAACTATTTCTCTTGATTTTAACTGAATATGTTCTTCTTTCTTCTGGCCTTGGCTTGTTGCATGGATGGGTTATCAACAAGTTCCCTCCAATCTTTGCCAAGCCATTCCTGTAATTGTTTTTCGAGTATTTCTATGTCTGAAGGAGCCCTTACTTGTTTACCTGTATGCAAAGCGAGATAAGCGGCATAGGTAAATGTCGAGTTTCTTCTAATGTTTTCAGGAAGATAACTTCCGCCTGCCAGTGATAGTAAAAAGAACTCGAAAGCACTTTCCATCTTGCCCTCTTCATAACGCAGGAATCCACACATACGGTAACCTTCCATCACATAGTAGGCATCTTTTTGCTCAACAGCTTTCAAGGCTATCTTCTTATATAGTGAAATCGCTTCGTCACGCTTCTTTTCTGCGGTAAGTATGGCAGCCTTCATGGAAGCCGCCATTTTCCAGTAGCTATATCCTGTCGTATCACCGCCCATCATAGCCTTTTGGGCTTCATTAAGAGTAATTTCACTGTACTTCATGCTGTCCTTATATTCTCTAATGGCATAGAATGCTTCAGATGCAATAAACAGTGAAGATATATAGATACCATTGTCTTTTAGTTCTTTGGCTATGTCCAAAAGTTTGTTGACTTCCCTTCCTAACAGTTTTTTATCCTGTTTTTGGGTACAGTCCATTACAACGGTAACCTGTTGTTTAAACTTGTTTTCGGGAGCTGTAAGGTCTCCTCCGGCATCTCCTTGTGCCATACGGTTGCGCAAAGCCTGAACCAGATTGAATTTGGGATAAATACAGGCTACCATCCGCGAGTTGTCAAGTCGTATGCTACGGTTCCCAGCTATATCAATAGTGGCTAACCGAATTCCTTGTGGTACACCTTCTGATAAGACTTTTGAGAACCATTCTGTACGTTTCGGACCTTTCAATTGTCCGGGAGGGAAATAGATGCAAAAGCCGGTGTCTTCCAGTCCGGAGATACAGGATTTTAGCCGTAGCATCTCCTGCCATAAGGCAGCAGTAGTGTGAGGAATGTCTGTCCGGGGAAAATACTCTCCAGTTAATAGTCCGTCCTGTTTCAATGCCTTGAGAACATCATACTTTTCGTCAATTTCTTCTGTAAACCAGCTGACATATTCTTTCCAAAGTTGCTCTGTGAATTTTTCATCATCGCCCTCATATATCGAGTCAAAGCGGAAAAAAATGTCATCAAACTGTCCTACCGGGGAACGCTCTATTTCAAAAAAACGATCAATCAAATCTACGTCTGTAGCTTCGACAACCCATATTGCCAGCTTCCAGTCTTTACGGACTTCTATTTCAGCCCAGTAATCAACCGCTTTATAGTATTCTTGTATAACAGATGCTGATGCTCCCATATTAGTTTGTTTAAGAGTTTATTTTTACGATGCCTCCTGTTACGGTAACATCGGCTGTACCTTCTATGGACATGTTGTTGGCTGTAACTGTACCTGCTTTGCTGGTTTGCTCATATTGACTTTGTGCTTCAACCTTTATATTTGTCCCGGTTGTAGCTATGGCTGTCTTTTCTTTACTGATAATCAGATTTTCATTACCAGAAACAAATGCAATGTTCTTTTCAGCTTCGAGACAGATTGTTTCGGCCTTCATGCCAATGGATTTATCCTCCATTGCAATTATTGATTCCGATTCGTTTGTGATAATCACACTCTTTTTCGCCATAATGGTAATGCTGTCCTTTCCATCAAGAAGAATCAGTTGTTTTCCTGTCTGGTCTGTTATGGTAATACTTCCTGCTTCATCATTGAAGATGATAGCATTACCACTACGGGTAATGATTGTTTTAAGCTGATTGTTATCACCTCCTCCTTGTCCCGATCCTGAGTGGAACATGGCTCCGGAAACATAGGGGCGGTCTGGGTTTCCATGTTCATAGCCAATCATGACCTGGTCACCAACCTCCGGTACGAATACAAGTCCGCGGTTTTTGCTTACGGCATCACTGGTTCCGGCATTAGGGCTTTGTACTCTGATCCAATTTGTAGTTTTGCTGCCTTTTTGCCATTGAAAGTGCACCTTAACTCTTCCTTGCCCTTTTTCATCTTTATTTTCCTGAACTGTAGCCAGCTCCGGCATTGCTGTAGGAAACCTGACATCAGATACGGGCAGATTTGTTGTATCGCTTGGAATCCCGAAAAATGTATTGGAGTAATGACCGTCCCTGTGTACTTCGTGAATAATTTCCGTTACAAGATATTTTCCGAGCGGAGAAAGTTTCATCTTGTCGGGGAACGAAACATCAATTATTTCGCCGATTCTGATACGGCAAGTCTTTCCTGTACCACTTATATTGAGCAGTCTTGCTCCAGAAGCATTTCGTACTCTTTTCATCTGGTCGTCAAGTTCTGCCTTATCCTTGATATGTGGATTGGCTGGGGATATGACTTTCACTGGATATGCCTTTTCTGAACGTGCATGTGCAATAGATTGAAGATCGCTCATCCTTTCCGGCTTGGCTGGTGTATCCGCATTATGTTCTTTGTTCTCCTGCGCTACATAATCGTATCTTGCAGATTTTCCAGGAACCATATTGGCTATCAAGCGAACTTCCTCAAGATCTACGTCATATTGAAGTTTTGCCGTATTAATATTTTCCGGTTTTCCGAAGTAAATTTTATTGCCGTCATAATAGAACCACTCGCCATATAACAAAGAAAGGCGGTTCATGAATGCAAATGCGCTTTCGTTGTATTGTGCCAGATATGAAATCGGGTTCGTATATTTAGGTGCAATAACTATTTTCTCGTTGCCATATTCTTGTGTCGCTTCATTAATGATTGCAGATAATGATTGTTCAGTCCATGAATCTAGTGTGCAGTTACTGTCGAACAGAATTGTGGGGCTTTCTCCATGAATCGCTATACCACCTGCCTCGCCTTCACTTCCAATCATTTCAACCTTAGTTACCACTCCTTCAAATACATAACTGTCACTAGTCTGCCGATGGGTAAACGAAATAGTGATAGTCTCTCCAATGAAATTGATGAATTTCTCAGGAGTCTGCTGGAAGGTATTGTTCGGTGAAAGATAGTTGACAATCACTGTAAAATCGTGATGTTTGTTGAAAGACTGATGGAGACGAAGGGAAACGAACTTCTGTTCCTCTCCTTTTATCGTCACCTTTGTAGCCACCAGATTCAGAAAACTTGCTCCCATATTATTAATTTCTATAAGGTTATTACATAAATAAACCGACTAGTCGGTATGTTTTGAGGTGCCAAAATAACCGGAATTGGTATATCCCGGCACCTCAAAACTTTAACCCAAAACTAACCATTAGTTATTTTCCGGCCAGTCTTGTGTAAATGTAACTTCGTTCATCTTTACTGTCTGAGCAGAAATAGTGAACTTGATTGTCATAGGATAATCATTAGCTACACTTAGTGCCTCTTCGTACTTAATGACATAACCGTTTTCAAATACCAGTTCTTTCATTTTAGCATCTTCATCAGCTTTCTTGAAGACGATGTTTCCGTTTACTGGCTGGTACTGTTTGAACATCTTGTCCAATACGATTGTGTCAGGAGTAGATTCGACTTCCACGTTAATGGTACCTCCATAAATGTCAGATGCCGGACGTCCTTTAGGATCTACATCACGGTTAAACTTGACATCCCATCTCAATACATCAAACTCTCTAGAGTCTGAAAACTTAAATGACGCTTTAAATGCCATGTTATTAAAGTTTTAAGTTAATAAATTGGTTCACTTCGAAATCCTCAAAGTAATCAGAATCCTGTTGTTGTTCTCCCTTTCCTTTGTGATTTCTGGCGCAATGTATGCTTTTTTTCGAACATCGCAAAAGAAATTGGATATTTTTTTCATAAATATGCTCATGAACATAAAAAAAAATACCGATTTGAGCATGGACTTTCATTTTTTACTTTTATATTTGCATTGTTCTCCTGCGCAATTTTTTAATCTTTATCGATTATGGATACAGGAGTTAGTTTCATTAATCTTAATGATTCTGTAAAAATTGCGCTTAACATAGCACAGGCAGTGGCTCGTGAGAATGCGAATGAGTATTACATGCCCTCGCATTTGTTAAAGGCTCTACTTCATAAGGATGTAGGGCTAAGAGATTTTATTGCAAGCCTTGGAAAGGATTTGGGTTATCTGGAAGAGTGGGCTGATGTATATATTGAACAATGTCCCAAGTCTACCCAGCTTTCCGAGATAAAACCTTCGGAAAAAATTGATTTTATATTTCGGGCTGCGGATGATGCTCGTATTCGTCTTGGATTATTTGATATAAATCCAATCTGTGTTCTTATTGCCTTGTCAAAACCAGGAGTCGCTTTTTCAAGTGACCAGTTGAGGTCTTTTCCGATTCAGGAAAGAGATATATTATCCCTATATGTTAATAACACAGAAAATCCCGCTGTGGAAAATCATCATGCAGCTTCGATATCAGACAACTATGGTCCGGGAATAGGAAGTTCATCATACCTTTCCAAATATTGTATTGATCTGATGGCTGCCGCTCCTGAAAGATTATTGCCGGTTATCAATAGAGACCGTGAGACCCGTATGGTCATGGAAGTGCTGGGTAGCCGAAGTAAATCAAACGTTTTGATTGTAGGTGATGCCGGAGTTGGAAAAACAGCTTTGGTTTATGGTCTGGCATGGGATATTGTTAATAAGAAGGTTCCTTCTTTTCTGGAAGGAGCCCGTATCTTCGAGTTGGACAATGCTTCGCTTATTGCCGGAGCCACCTATAAAGGAGAAATCGAAGACCGTTTGAAGAATGTATTGAAGGAACTTCGCCATATAGAAAATTCCATCCTGTTTATAGATGAAATACATGTTCTACTGGATAGCAGACAGGGTAATTCCGGAGCGGGTAATATCCTGAAGCCGGAGCTGTCACGTGGAGATTTGACCGTAATTGGTGCTACAACAATAGACGAGTATAGGAAGATTATCGAACCTGATCATGCGTTCAGTCGTAGATTTGAGGTCGTTCAGGTAAATGAGCCTGATTTAAAGTCTGCCATTCAGATGCTTCATAGTGTAAAGAAACAGTATACAGATTATCATCATGTCGGTATCAGCGATACTGCCGCGGCTGAATGTGTGCGTTTGGCCAAGCGTTATGTAAAGGAACGTCGGTTGCCTGACTCAGCCATTGGACTTTTGGATATGACCTTGTCTGCCATAAAGATGGTAAATGAAACAGGACAGCAGGACGTAAAAGAATTGCTTGATGAATTGGACACTATTGAAAAAGCCGAAACGGAAGAAAGTGAAAAAGTTGAGGACTTAAAGACTTTATTGTTTGTTATGCGTAATAGGCTAAGCCCTATCTTGCAAGGAGTGATAACCGATGAAACGGATGTGAATGAACTTCAGGATTATACTGAATTGAAGAGTTATCTGCTGAATGCGTTGAACTTGATGCGCGAATTTGCCGAAAAGAAAATCGAAGAGGTAGAAATATATGAAGTCGCTGCGGTGGTAGCAAGCAGAACCGGCATTCCAATAGGAAAAGTACAGTCACAGGAGAAGGAACGTCTGTTGAATATGGAGGACTATTTGCGTAGAAGAGTTGTTGGGCAGGATCAGGCCTTGAAAACACTTACGGATGCAATCCTTGAATCGCGTAGCGGAATGAATAAGCCGGGACAGCCAATCGGATCCTTCTTCCTTTTGGGACCTACTGGTACCGGAAAAACAGAGTTGGCAAAGGCTTTGGCTGAGACGTTGTTCAATGATGAAAAATCCATGATACGCTTTGATATGTCGGAATTCAAGGAAGAACATTCTGCGGCCCTTCTGTATGGTGCTCCTCCGGGATATGTAGGATATGAAGAAGGCGGTATGCTGGTAAACAAGATAAGACAGCAGCCTTATGCAGTGGTTCTTTTTGATGAAATAGAGAAAGCCCATCCATCGGTATATGATATATTCCTCCAAATAATGGATGAGGGCAAACTTCATGACCGTTTAGGCAAAGAAGGTGATTTTTCCAATTCCATTATTTTGTTTACATCCAATGTGGGCAGCGAATGGCTGACTAAACAGTTGGAATCGGGCAGCGTACCTTCTACCACACAGATAATGGAAGTGATGGGAAGACATTTCCGTCCGGAGTTTCTGGCCAGATTATCTGAAATTGTTCCATTCTCTCCTATCAGCGAGGATATTTTGTTGATGATATTCGACATACAGTTTAATGGCCTTAGAAAACTGCTTGACCGTCAAGGTATAGCAATTGAAATAAGTGATGATGCCCGTAAACTGCTTGCGCATAAAGGATTTACCCCTAAATATGGAGCAAGGCAGGTTGCCGGTGTGATCCGTAATTATTTACGTAGGCCTATTTCCCGTCTTATAATAAAGGAAGAGTTATCGAAAGGCAAAATCTTGAAGGTAGGACTGGATGACGCGAATGAATTAACTTGGGATATTCACTGAAAATCAAGATTCTTATGTTTGGATATACAGTATTTTTAAAAATCGGCAATCTGGCAGCTACATCGCTGACGGATATGTATAAGGACAGCTATCAACTGATAGGGTGTGAATTTGGCTTTGCCCAAGGTATTGATTTTAAAGGTCAGGTACAAACAGAAGTTAAGGGAGGTACTTTCTATGTAACTTACCCTCATCTGCCTAACCGGGATATGATTCAGTGGATGTTGGATGCCCGCAAATATCAGAGTGGAGCTATTGTAGTTCATGATAACCAAGGTTCCGCTCTTGAAAAGATACTCTTTGAGAAAGCGACCTGTGTAGATATGGAAATCAGCTATATCCGGCAGGGAAAGGGCTATATCGCGACTAAACTTACCGTACAAGCACAGAAGTTAATGTTCGGTACAGAAGAATTTGAAAATCAGTGGGCACTCTAAAAAGAAAATGTTATGGGACTTTTTAATTTTCCGCAAGTGGACAGCAACGTGAATGTAATATTCTGCGTTGATGGTGACGAGTATGAAGTCGAACAGTTCAAAATTGGCTTTCACCAGCCTGTTGATGGTAATAAGAATCAGCCAGAAGGTGAAGTTCGTGGAGGACGTATTATGATAACATTGTCACAAACCGTTAAAAATAACATATACGGATGGGCAATCAAGCCTTGGGTAAAGAAGAATGGAGCGGTATTGTTTAAAACTGGAACGTCTGGAGTGATATTTGAGGTTGTTTTTTCAAATGCCTATTGCATAAAATTTCATAGAAGCATAGACGCTATAGGTAGTGGATTATCAACAACTTTAATTATATCTTCAGAAAAACTTATGCTTAATGGAATTGAATTTGACAACTTTTGGGTAAAATAATAGACTGTATGATAAAAATTGAAGATTATATATTTTTAAGAATGATAGGTTATCCGTACTCAGGGAGAGTGAATGGTGATGATATTATCATTCAAGAAAAAAGTTATTTTGAAAATTATTCTAATGACTCAATAATTTATGAGCCTTATCTTCAGTCATCTTCTCATATAATTACTAGTAATAATCACAAAATCACAAAAGATGATGACACAAATAATTTATTATATCAAATAAAGGAGTATTCAAGCAATTTATATGAATATATATGTGATAAATACCAGATTGTGTCAGATGGCTTTGTAAACTTTTCTGATGAATGCAAGTCAGAAATTTTTGAATGGTATTCGTTGGTAAAAGTTGCTGGCAATATGACTAAAGATTGGTTTTTAGGAGAAGGATATGAAACAAGGCGATTTTCTAATGATAAAGTAGCTCTTTGTATGAAAAATAGTAAATCAGTAGATAGGATACGAAAGGATTTTTATGCAAAAGCTAAAAGAGTTGGGTATATAAAGGGTTTAACATATACATCAGGACGAGGTACTTTTGGATTAACAGGACTTTTGAATGCAGGATTAGATCCTATAGAGCAGTTTGTTGGTTCTTGTAGAATTGATATTACTTGTAGTGATGGTAAGAACTTACATTTTGTAGTATGGAATAAAACCAGTTTTAATTCATTTTTATACCATATTGGTTCTGGCATTAATTCGATACTAGAAAAGGTAGATTTGCCTAAAATGCCTGAGTGGGAATGGAATAGAGATACTTTTAAATATATGGGCAATATGGAACAATTCTATGAATGGGATGAACCTATTGATTTTCAATATTATAAATAAAGTATAAGTATGAAATTATTTCTTTTTCTTTTGTTTTTTATTTTAAACGGATGTGATAGTATGTATAATAAGAATGTAGTAGGAAATTTCTATTTGACTGCAGTAGAGTCATTAGATGATGCGTGTCTTGTATATCATGAACATAAATCGAATTCATATCCGGCAATTATTGCATATGGCATTTTTAGTGTCCAATATAATAGTGAATATATTATTGTTAAAAAGCATCCGTTTTTAAATACTCAATCAAGATTGAGATTTGATATGAATGTAACTGAATTTTATATTGTTAAAAATGTTCACACTGATTTTTTTGATGATAAAAACTGTTTAGGTCCATTTAATGAAGAAACTTTTTTACGAAAAATAAAAGAACTAAATATTTGTAATCTAATAGAGTTTAGGATAAATAAATAAATTGATGAAACAATATAAAGTATTGCTTATTTATATAATCTCCAACGGCCAATCAAAGAAGTCATTTGAAGAAGAACTGGAAAAATATGGATTGGAACGTTTGGGAGAGCAAAACATCTTCGCTCTCCCCTTAGAGGAATATCGTACTAAAGTACAGGCATTCAAAGCCTACATAAGGGCTTATTCTCGTAAGCATTTGGACAGCCAGGACACAGTCTTGTTTGTGGAATCACGTATGAATGAAGATCGTACACTGACCACTATGCTTCAAACAGATTTAATGAAAGATAATGAGTAAATAATATAGTATGAGTGCACAATCATATATCAAATTATGGACTGCTGAGCCATCGGAACATGAAGATGTTCAGGCTTATGACCTACTGGAATATGAATATGATTTCAGTCAGGATGCTGATAAAACAGGACGGGTAATCGGCAATAAGCAAGGTGGAAAGATAGGTATTATAATATCAGGCTTTCCGACTGATAATTTATTGGCGTGGATGCTTAGTCCGCAAATCCATAAAAATGGAGAATTAATGAATTCTTCAGGTATTCTTGGAAGTCGGAAAGAAGTTATACGCTTCAGAGGTGCACAGTGTCTTGAAATGAATGTTCACTCTACAACCAAAGCATGTCGGACTAAACTTCTGATTCATTTTAAGGAAATGGAAACTGGAGATTCGTGCTACTTAAATATGTGAATGTTATGAGCTGGTTCAATACCCTATTCAAAAAGAAAAATGTAATGGGAAATGATGACCATTACATAATGAAATTGTGTGTGGGTGAAGAAATATATGATATTGAAGACTTCAACCTGCAATTTAAGCGTGACACTAATCGTATCGGTTTTCCGGAAGGGGAAACATACGGTGGTATCATTATGTGTATGTTACAGGGAATGCCTGGTGATACTCTGTTAAGATGGGGAACTTTCACCCAAACCTATATGAATGGGGAGATACGAGTATATCAGAAAGACCAGCCCAATCAGCAGGCTGCATTTGTAGCTCACTTTACGGATGGTAATTGCATTCAGTTCCAACGAAAGGTTGATAATGTCAATCATAAGCAATATATGCTTATAAGATTTGCTGCACGATTGTTGGAGTTTATCAATGATAAGTTTGAAAATCAATGGCGTTAGTAAATATGGAAACAAAATTCTGCAAATTACCTTTAGACTTTGGAGCATTGTTGAGCGAAGATGTCGAGAATAGCCGCCTGGAGACCTGTTCGGAAATAGAGTCCATTGATCAGTTTATTGAACTGTTGATTAGTACAGCTCCGGGTGAGCATACCTTTGACAAGAAGTTTGGCTGTAAGATTTTTTATCTTGACTTCGAAAGTATTGTGTCACATACACGTTGGGAAGGACAGTTCTCCGAATATATCACTACAGCTGTTACCACATATGAAAAGAGACTTACCAATGTCAGCGTACGTGTAATTATAGACGACACAATGTTGCAGGACAGTATGTATGAAACATCAAGTATAAAGAAGAGAGTGCAGGTTTATGTATCTGGGAATCTGGTTCGTACAGGAGAAAGAAGGACATTTTATTATGTGATTTACTTAGGACCTATTTCAACACGATAACAGTATGAGTGAAGAAAAATACAATAAAGAGCAAATCAGGAACCGGATGCTGAAGTATGCAGCAGCATTTTGGGGTATAAAGAAGGTGGAAAATTTCGATCCGGTGGTCAAACTTATGTTGGAGGCTCTGGCGAATGAGGTTTACACACTCGGAGAGGATTTTACAGCAATTGAAACCAGACTGTTGGAAAAGACAGCCCACATACTTACACCAGGCATGCTGGCATCACCATTCCCTGCACATGGTATTGTACATGCTTCCCCTATTGATCCTGAATACTTGATAACACGTGAATCTGGTATGTATTATGAAAGTGATGTGTTGAACAGAAAACTTTCCACAGGCACGCTTTCATTTTATCCGGCCTGTGATACGATGTTGCGCAAGGTTGAAGTCAAGTATATAATATCCGATGACCTGCTTTATGAAGTCAGTCATACTTTGGAGAAAACAATGGTAGCCCGTAGCGAGGTTAAAATGCCGTCAGACTCCGTGTGGATTGGGTTGACTGTTGATGAATCCATCAACGGACTGGAAAATCTGTCATTTTATCTTGACTTTCCGAATTTAACGGACAACTATGAATATCTGTTCCTGCTACCTTGTACAGAATGGTATATGGATGGAAAAAGGATTGATATGCAGAAAGGCATTTATCAGAAAATGATACCATCCAGACACTCTGCTTATAGTTTTTTCCAGAACTATGATATAATGGTTATGATAGATAAGGAAGTGATGGATATATACAAAAAGCATTATCTTACCATTTCCCAGCAGCTTGTTATAGATGATAAGGATAAGGTCTCATTTCCTGAAGAGCTCACAGATTATTTCAAGGAGTCTGTCGTGGATAAAATGAAAGACAGGCTGATATGGGTAAAGGTGAGTTTTCCAGCACATTTCACACCAGATATATTAGAAGATCTGCATGTCGGAGTAAATGTTGTACCTGTAGAAAACAAGTTACTCCATGAACAAAATACGAATATAGAAGATACATTTAGGGTAATTCCATTGCGTACAGGAAAAAGTGAGTCTTTATTGGCGGTACATAGCGTGAAGGACTCTAATGGTAAAAACTATTACGAGCTGATGTTCCAGCAGGAAAGCAGTATGGAGGATTGTGGAACTTATTCTTTGAGAAAGGGTGGCTGTGAACGTTTTGACTCCCGTTCGGCAAAGGAACTTCTTGTATATCTGCTTGACTTGCTTGATGATGAATCACATGCTTTTTCTGCCGTTTCCAGTGCAAAACTACAAGCGTTGGTTGGTCAGATGGAGCAATTGATGGAGCAAATGAAGCAGATAACAGAGCAAATGAATGAAACAAGGGAAACACCTTATTATTTAATGATAGACCGTATGAATGGTAACGGACAGATAACGGTGAAATACTGGACTACGAATTGCGAGATCGGCAACCAGATACAAGCCGGAGTCGAGTTGTCCCCTAATACCAATACCTATGTGAATCCAAAAACATTGGCACTTGTCAGTACGACTTATGGAGGTAAGCACTCTCCTAAAAACAGGGAACAAATAGAACATTACAAATATGGTTTTCTTTCTCATGGACGTGTTCTTACTCAGAATGATATAGCCAGTTTCTGCAAGAAAGAACTGGGAGAACTATTATTACGTACTGATATTCGTAATGGGGTGGCAATCAGTCCGATGCCTCATGAGGGGTTGATACGTACAAAGGATGTTCATCTGATTTTGGGAACAAGATTGGATGAACCATTACAGGAAAAACGGATGAAAGACAATCTGCTTACCAAATTGGCAGCCTGCTCTCCGGATACTTTTAACTATAGGATATTTATTGAATATAATAACGCATAAACAGATTTTATATGAATCCAGTTGCACTACATTTTGTATCATCGTATTTGCTCATGCCTCTCCTTACCATAATATTTGGAGTTGTGGCATATTTTATTGCCAGGAAAAACAAACTGCTTAATAATAAGAGGCTTATTGTATATTTGCTTCTGAGTGGTATTGTACTAGCGTTACCGGGACTGGCGGGTTTCATGAACTATAACTTTATGCCATATATGTATATTTTATTGGTTGTAGTTTATTGGATCGCTGGATATTACAACAGGATGGTATTGAGAAAAGTATTTTCATCCTCCAGCAATGAGCAACCTTCATTTGGAATCCAATTTCTGATTACAGTATCGGTTATGTTGTTCGGAGCCGGTCTTTTTTCATTGGTTTTCAATCTTTGCAATGAACTGCAATATGGAATATGGGCATCCACCTGCCTGCTTCCTTTTTCATTTCCTTTATTATATGCACAGACTGTTGACTGCTATTTTGCGATTCCTTTGGAAATCTATAAAGTCTGGAAGTATTCAGAGGAGTATGATTCGGATACTTTGTATATCAATCGTGATAAGAGTATTGTGATTGATGTGGAGGTTTTTAAAAGTGTAAATGATCCGGTTGCTGAACGAATTACCGGAAAAGCCTCGGAGGATGTCATATTCGGACAGTGGTTTCAGCGTATGATAAATGACTGTAATCTGAAGTCTCCGTCAGCTCCAATTGAATATCGTAATGAAGGTGGAACTTATTACGAATGGGTATTTTATACTAAACCGTCTTTCTTCAGAAGGAGATTCTATATAGATCCGGAAGTAACACTTGCAGAAAATAAGCTGAAAAGACATGATGTAATTATTGCCAAGCGTGTAGCAAACGAATTGGTAAAATATAGAGAATATTAATATTGTGGATTATGGCAACGAAACAGAATAAAAGGAAATCATATCCTCTGGTAAATTGGACAGACGGATTGCTTGTAAGGAAAAATCATTTGATGCAACTGGAAGATCATTTCATCAATCAGTTGTGTGAATATCAGTCGTATCATCTCAACAGAACAAACTATGGCTTTTTACCTTTCAGAAAAGGAGAACCTGTTTCCGGTGATTTCAGCATTACAGAGCTTGTTACAGGTACTCTCGAAGTCAGGTTGAAACGTTGTCATGCTATTACTGCTGGGGGCTATCTTATAGATTATGATGCTGATGAAAATGAAGAACTGACAGCCAGCTTCCACATTTCTGTTGAAGATACTGATGATAGAGAACAGAAATGGGATGTGATATTGATGGCAGACCCGTTTGAAAGACAGCCTTCCGCTACTCCGGATGAAACAGAAAGTGTACCCAGACAACCGGACGCATTGCCTAAATATCGCCTGAATGTATTGCCGGCAGGACAGGTTGATGGAGGGGAACTGGGAAGATATTATCTTGTAATCGGCCGATTGCGTAGGAATGGAAACCGTTGTGAAGTGGATGGAAATTTTATACCTCCATGCTCCAGTATGTCCAGTCATCCGGACCTGAAAGGTTATTATGCGAAGTTCGGTCAACTTATAGATTCGATAGAAAAGGCTTCTATTGATATTCTGGCAAAAGTAGAGAACGCAGAGAAACAGACTGAATTGGCAGCAAATATAGGAATGTTATGCCGTCATGTAATGTTATATATATCTGATATATACTTTTCATTCCGTAACGAAGGACAGTATTATTCGCCTATACGTTTCTTAAATGTATTTTCGACACTTGCACACCGTTTATATATTTGTCTGGGCTTTATGGGTAAAGAAGAGAAAGAAGATTTGTTGAAGTATTTTTATGAATGGAATGGTGTCAAGCCCGGTGCTTACGAAGGCGTGCTCCGTGAAAATTGTGGAATGCGTTATGATCACCATGATATTCGTTTACTGATGGTAACGACAGAGCGCTTTCTTTACCTCTTTAATGATTTGTGGACTACGTTGAGCCGTCTTGAGTATATCGGTAAACATAAGGAAAACATTGTTGTGGCTGAGCGTTCACGTCAATCTAAGGAAACCACAGAAACACGCTGGAATATTTTGGATTAGTCTGTACTTAAACAGTTTTTGTATGGTAAAGGAAATAGATAACATAGTGAATTTTGATGAGAGTGTGCATGCATTCAATCAACCTGATACTGATTTCAAGGCTGAGGTTGTTGCCAGTGGATTGAAAGAACAGGGTTATGATGCAGAACGGACACTCATTTTAAGGCGTGGGGATATAAGACGCGGTTATTCAAAGGATATTCATGATATACATTCAGAATATTCACACTATGACTTGACTGATTATCTTTATCTGTATGTAAACAGGCGCAGTCTTTATGACATGTTACCTGAGTCTATATTTCATCGTAACCTTTATCAGACAGGAAAAATTTCAAAAGAGCAGGTCCTGGAGGAGATTCGTATCCATCGTGATGAAGAGTTCTTCGCAAGAAGATTTTTCAAACCTTTCGAGATTTCCTTGGATTATATGCTGGTTGCTTTTCAAAACAAGGAACGGCGTATTGATGAAATGAATGTTCATCGGGATTTTATAAATATATTCTCCCGGCAATGGCCAGTCCTTGATTTGCTTCCCGTCAATTTAGCTGTAATGCTGATACACATGCTGACCTATCTGGAACAGATAACAGTAAGTACGGAGAATATAGGTAAATGTATGAGCATACTGATGGAAGTATCTGTATCCCTGAAAAAGGGTGGGAAATGCATTACGGAAGTTGATCCGGACATTGTTCCGAAATTGGGTGAGTGTGTTTTGGGAGACAATATGGTAATTGGCAATAGTTTTGATGACGGGACTTATGAAATGGAACTTGAAATCGGTCCTATCTCTGCATCCAGAATGCAAGGTTTCTCTCCAGGAGCCAAAGATTATCAGATATTGCAATCTTTGGTTGAGCTTTTTTTGCCAGCCGACAAAATAATAAATACACGTTACATAATCCAGCAGGAAGACTCTCGCTTCAAGCTTGGTTGCTCTTCTGAGCAAGGGACTTTTTTAGGAATAAGTAGTTACCTGTAAATAAAAAATAAAAGTATGAAACCTAGGAATAATTCAGAAGTAAGAAAAGCATATTTGAAGTTTGCCGCTTATTTAATGGCTTGCGTCATATTTGCCGTTTTAATTTTTGCCTGTTTCTTAAAGACATCAGGCGTTGAGGTTAAAAGAATAACAACGAAAACTCAGGAGTATGACCGGGTATATACCCGTGAAATAGCCCTTTCAAATAGTGTGGATTCTGTTTATCAATATATGAAACTGATGAACACTTCTCCACAGATTAATGATGTATTACTTCAGGGAGTAATCAGTACAAAAAAAATGAATATCCTTAAAAACATACAGGATATGGAAGAAAGGGACTGTAAATTGTACAGACAACTGCTTGGAAATATCAATCTGTTCTTAGGAGTTAAGGATTCTATCCGGTTACTGAAAATCCAGGAGGAAATGGTAAAAAATGATTTGATGCAATGTATCAAGGATAATTGGAAGACTCGTAGGAATCTTAATGTAGGCTCTGGTAATAACAAATAAAAATAGAGGATTATGGACAATAATAGAAATAACCTGAATAAACGGGAAGTCTTTATGGGACATGCCTATGTATTCCTGTTCTTTATCATAACAACTGTAATATGTTGCATTAGTATATTCATGTGGAATTCAGACTTCAGTATGTTTGAGCAGAAAGAGTTTGTAAAAGTAAAAATGAATCGTATAAAGGACTATCAACAAGAACAGGCAGATCATCAAGTTTCTGTTGATTCCTTGTTTCGTAAGATAGAGAAGTTTGAACCGGGCGTATATGCTCAATATGAAGAAGATGATATTCGTTATCTGATAAACAATCTGAAAAACACATACGAAAAAAACAACTGGGATAAGAGGTATAAGTTGTTTATGCACATTGCTGATTTTTACGACATGTGGTTGTCGGATAAAAAGCAATTGTGGAGTATTCAGCAGAATATCATTACGTTCAAGGCAAATTTGGAGGAATGTGAAATTGGACTGCAGAAGAAACTCGAAGATCTGCGTTCCGGTACAAAAAAATAAATATTATGGGAAAGATTTATACGCGTAAATTTATGCTTGTTATAGGAGCTTTGCTGCTTTGTATAGTACTGGCTCTATTAATACGATTGTTGTTCTCAAGCAGGACAATCAGGATGACATTAAATCCGATAGAGGTAGAAGTCGGCGAACCTGTTCACTATTCAGACAGTACACGTAATGCAAAAAAATGGCTTTGGGAGTTCGGCAACGGAGACAAGTCAAACAAGCAAAGCGGGGAATATATTTTTATGGAGCCGGGACGTTATCAGATACGCCTCAGAATAGATGATGCGCTGGAAGAAAGCAAGATTGTGACTGTAAGAAGAAAAAAGAATGATTATGGAAGTGAGCAGTTGGTGAAAATTGAAGCCCCGTCAACTGCTATGCAAGGTGAGATTGTTACATTCAGAGGGTATGGTGCATCTAAGGAATGGAGATGGCAGTTTGGTGAGTCTGGCATTGTAGACTCAAGGGAGCAGAATCCATTATATTCTTATTCTGAGCCAGGCAAATATGAGGTGCAGCTTATGACTGAGAATACCCAATACCCGGTAAGACATACGATTGAAGTCATTCCTCAATATACCGAAAATGATTCAACAGACATATTAGTGGTTATAGGGAATGATATTCGTGAGCATTTGCAAGCTATCGTGGATGGAAAGCCATTCAACACTCATTATAACTATATATTGAAAAAATATTTGTGTGGTAATCCTGATGTGGCTGTCACTATAAACAATAACAAAAAGAATGATTTCTATTCTTATTGTCAAGGTCTGAAAATAATTGCCCGTAAAAAGACACTTATTGATGATGTATTTGTAGATATGGGTGATGATCTAAATAATGAATGTGTTATGCAGCTGATGGTAACTCAGCACGAACGGTTTTCAGAACAAAAAAGGTAAGTTATGAAAAGAAATAGATTGTCAAGTCTGTTCCATGCCGGATGTCTGTGCAGTTGTTTTATCGGTTTGATGGCAGCATGTGGTCCGGTAAATCGTTTTACGAGGGTAAAGAAAGTACCTCGTGAGTACGTGAACAATTATTGTATAGAAGGATTAAAAGCACCACGTGATTTTGCAGTATTCAAGGGTAATCCGTGGATTGTATTTGCTCAGGAATCTTCCTCTTCATACATGAGTCCAAGTGGAAAGAATGAGATGGATAATGTGGAGTATATGGATGCGTTTCTGGTCATAAAAGAGAAAGGTGACTGGTTGAAGCTGATAAAATATGATCCGTCTATTTTGAAGAATGGCAGATTAAAGGAGTGGAAAAAGGCGAAATATGTCGGTTGGATTAACAAGAATGAACTTTTGCTGACAAGGAATGGTATAACGGATGTCATGACAGGATTTAAAAACAAGATGGTTCTGTTGCCAAATGATACCACAATGTTTGTAAATGCCGAAAAATATTTTGCAAATGATTCCATAAAGCTATACGGAAACACAGACTTGACCAAAGAGATTGGTAAAATTCCAATGTATAGTCTTGTCTATCCTTACAAGAAAGCGATAGATGGAACACATATACTTGTCGGTTGTAGCCCCGTGATTGATGCAGACAGCATTGATCTAAAAACTATAGGATGGATTGATAACAGATTGTTGACATCTTCCGGACAGCAGTTGCACATAGATGTAGCGTCATTGCCTAAGGACGTTTTCACCACGATTGATAAAGAAGAAGGAGATACGATAAACTTATGTGCTTCTGAACGAATCAAAAGCCGGAATTTGTCTGTACTGAATCCAGCTATAAAATATAGTCCGGTACTTTCTTATAGAGAAAATGATACAACACTATGCTTCCGGACTCATCTTCCTATGCCGGTTATTGACAAGGGAGACAGTTATGTCTTGAATGTAAATGGAAATCCAATCTATTATGATACTTTTAAGAACAAAATCGAACAAGATTTACAACATATCAATATAGTATTTGTAGTGGAAGGGAAAGATATTACCATTGAACGTTTCCCGGCTTTGGTAAATGCAGTTCAAAGTTTGCAGTCAGTTCTGGTAAACGATGAAAGTTTTACATTCAGGTTTGGAGCGGTACTGACTTTTAATGAAGAAGGCAGTTTGAACGATCCTATCTGTAAATTGACCCCTGATTATATGGAGATGCTTGATTTCCTTTCTGCCAAAGCTAAAAATTCGGAAAAACTGAAGCCTGTATATGGCAGATTTGGAAGTTGGTCTGGGGTAAGAATAGGTGTAGATATGTTCAATCATCATAAAGATGAAACGAATGTATTGGTCGTAATTGGTGATAAAGGCTATAATACTGAGTTCGCAGACTCTGCTTTGGTGAATCGGATGGTAAAAAATAATTGCCGTTTGTTGGGATTCCAATTGTACGGGGGCGAGCCTGATAATTTTAACAATTTTGTACTTCAGCTTGGAAATATGATTGATTGTTATGCTCCACGGATCAGCCAGAAGAAAAGAGAACTGATGGTATATCCGGATTTGATACGGAATGGCAATGAATATATGGAAGTAAATCATAATACTTATTGCCTGGACTTTCCAGATAAAAGTATGACTCAGGGATGGTTGGTATTTCCACAGAAGAATGAATCTTTGGAAATGGAAAGTCTGACTCAGGCTGTAGATTCCATGTTGTTGCAAGTGAAACTTGATAATACCATATTGTACAACCAATTGGAAAGAGCTTTTGCGGAGGTTGGTACAAATCGGTATAAACTTGATTCAACATTTGTAGCTTATCATCATATAAAGAAAACTGATAAACAGCCCATAATGTCAGCATGTCCTTCTATAGAACCTGGATGGTTGCTTCCATTATCTCCTGTTGTATTACCTGACAGTCTGTCTTCTACATTGGATTATTATTTGTTGGTGAATGAAGATGAATTTAAGCGGCTCAGGAAATATATAGAAGAACCTGCTAAGTTAGTGATTGATTATAAAGTTGAAGTTGTAAGAAAAAAGAAACAGGCTAAGGTTAGTATCTGTGATTGTCCGGAAGACTATATAACAGATAATAACGATGAAACAGCTATTAGTATAAAGAGAGACAGCCTGAATGTTCCTGAGTATGCTTCAACTCGCCGTGTCAGAAGAAAGCTCGTATGGCATTTCCTTTCTGAGAGAAATACAGATAAGTATTGTAAAATTAAAAGGAAGGCTTCCTTGAGAATGCCTATATCAGAATCTTTACGAAGATTTACTTCATGCCCGGTGGACTATCCGTTTTTTGAGGTATATCGGATTAGGGACTTGAAGAAAAAGGAGATGATTACCGATGTAGTATTGGACAAACTGATTGAATATTTTAAGGAAAAGAAGAAACTGTTGGACGAAGCTGCCGGTAAATCATTTCAATCCAATGGACAGACGTATTATTGGATCAGCCGAGATTTGTTACCATAGTCATTCATCTGATAATTTATCATTATGATATACCAAGCAATATTGAAAATCAGAGGCAAAGAGATACCGATACTTTATTATAGTTATCGGTGTCATATCCAACATTGTGATGATCCTAATTTAAGGCGAATCATACAACTTCATATTGAGGCTTGTGAAAAGACTGGTAATAGAGAATACTTACCGGTTGAGGGAGACCTGATCACTCTCATGTTTGAATGCAGCGGCGACGAGCAGTTTTTTTATGACTGGCTGAACGAAGGAGCCATGCACTACGGAGAAATCCATTTCATCTATAATGAAAGTGAGGTTGTGGACATTTTCCGGTTTGGGGACTGCTTCTGCTTGAAGATAGAGGAAAGCATGAGTGCCGTGAACTCTCCGATTGTGATGACCGTGTATCTGTCGCCGGGGATTATCAAGAGGAATAATCTGGAGGCGAGGGAGAAGGAATGGAAGGTGTCGGAAAATTTAACACATGTAAATTCCAATATCATTGAGAGTGATAAATCTTTGATGCATAATAGTAAAACGACAAATTCAGTATCAGATCAAAGACAAGAACAAGATTTGGAAGAGCAAGAGTTAAAGACTCTATCTAAAGAGGCTTGGAAAAGAGCTGAAAAAATAAACCTGTTATTACCTCCGAGTAGTAGAGGAAAAACTATATGTTCTGATGGAATCGTTACAGTTAGTGGATATAGTAAAGAAAGGGTTAGTAAAAAATTTAGAAAGCAAGTACCTAATTTTGTTGATGTTCCTGTTTTATTAGTAATAGAAGAAGCTCTAAAATTAAACCATAAATTACATGAAAATTCTTCTTTAGATAATGGAGTACCTGGTAGTAGTAGTGCATCGCATGCAGAAAAACAAATGCTTGTGATACAAAATACAGATATAGCGATTGGTGTAAACAGAAAAATGTGTGATTGTTGTAAGAAATTTATACAAAAGCTGGCTAACGAAATAAATAAAACTATATATGTAACAACTCCTCCTGGACTAACAGAGATATATACTCCTACAAAAAAAGATGAAGATGAAAGTGTTATAGATAATGATTAAAATTATTAATTATGGATATAGAAAAAGATTTGATTTTGTTGAATGACGAAATTAATAAAAATGCAAATGGGCATTTATCATTAAATAGTCGGGTTCAATTGATGCGAAAAATTAATAGCAACAATATTATTAATAAGATTTATTATGCTTGTGTTGTTAAAGTAACTCAAATGAATGTTGATATATTTGAAAATAATATATTAAATGATATATTGTTGAAATCTAAAGATTTTTTATATAATAACAAATATAGTAAATCGTATTTTGGGGAAATATATGATAAGTATAAAAATTTTCTTAATAATTTTGATGCCATTGGTTGGATTTTGTTGTCGTTGTGTAAAAATATAGAAACAGATGCATCCTTTATTTGGGATATGGATGATTATACAGATGATGATGTTTATGATTTTGAAGTTTGGACTCCTGATTTTTTTGCTGAAATTATATTTTCAGGGGGAAGCCCTTTTGTTAATAATGATATTAATACTGTAGAAAAAAGAAAAAAATATTGGCTTTGGTATATACAAATGGTAAGGGAAATTTTTCAAAATCCTAATGTTGAATATTTGTTATTACCATCATATGAAAAAAGAGGACATTTAATTAGTATACCTTTTCGTCATCAGTTGCATTTAGTAAGTGCGAATGGGAGAATATCTTTTGATGATATTAGAAATATTATTTTGTTACAGATTCCTGATGAAATAAAATGGAACTATATAAATGTCGAATTTGTTTCATGTACTAGTAGTATGTTAAATGTATTTTCTTCTACAGGAGAAAAGATTAAGATTAGACATATGAATGTTGTTGATATATGCAGGGAATTCAGATTGAAAAGAAAAGAAATGTATATGCAATATCCTAAGGAAGGAGCATGGTTTTCCTTGAAAATGGTTATTGAAAAGAATTATTCTTATAAATTGGAATTTAATTATGATAATTTCAACGAAATACCTGCCTATTTTCAAGAATTAGATTGGATCTTCAATTTTTATTGTAAGTTTCCGAGAAGTAAAGAATATACACCAGAATGGTTAAGAAAAATAATAGGTAATAAAGGTGAATATTTGGAGGATTAAAGTTATGGTTCCTTTTGTTGTAAAAATAAATACATCTATTGCTTTTTTCATATCCATCATTGATGGTTTTGATTATACAATGGATTATATGGAAAACATAGCCCGGAGCTTCACCAAGAAGTATCCGAGCTACCTTATCCATAAGAAAAGCGAAGACAAGATAAAAGCCTTCTTGACCGACAGGGTGAAGGCCAAAGTGGAAAGCTTTGTGAATGCAGAGGCAAAGAACGTGACGGTGACCGAGGTGAAGGAAATGGCGGACCTGATAGCGGAATATGAGGGAACGGAAAACTCGTCCCCTTATGGAAGCCATCCGGTGGACTCCCCCTCGCTGGGAAACACCGGAATGGAGCTTGCCATGAGCGTGGACACAGGCGCATCGGACATCCGTCCCCTCAATGTAGCCAAGCCCGCAGGTGCATCGGGAAAGCCCAAGATAATGAAACGCAGTGTCATCCGTGTAACCATGGAATTGGAAGTGTTGATGGAAACCAAGCAGTATTTGCAATTCCTGCAACAGATTCCGGATTTGTTAGGCTTACATGAATTCCCTAATTTAAGATGTCGTGTGATATACAACCCAAAAAAGGTAACAATCAATGAGGAATCAGCCCCTATTGAGGTAAAGGTTGTAGATAATAGAAAGTATCAACGTTGGTTTATTGTCTTCACATTATTGATGATATGTAGTATTGGTGGCATTATAGCGTTGTTCTTTTCTATTCCGAACTTGTATAAACAGGATATTCATTTCTTGCATAACGACACGATTCATCAGGATTTCACCATATCCAATAGCCGCATTGACTTGGACAATGTAAGTCTGATAAAAAATGGCGGTAAAGATACGCTTATCATTAAAGACAAGAAGATATTCATTTCTAAATGAGGAAATATGGAAGATTTGATACATATACATACCATAAAAGGAATGTTGTTCCAAAGTGGCTGTCCGGAGGATTTGCTGGAACATTATCTGAAGTTTCTTCAAACAGGAGGTCAGCAGGTACAGATAATCAGAGGAGAGGTGAACGTGATGTTTCAAAAGGAAGAACAATATCGGAAAAGAAGAAATGAAGTCATGAGAGGAAGCGTTACTTTTCATAATAAAGATAAGGGAACAATTGGAAGTTCTGATATTGGTATATTTATCGGTATGGAGTTCATTCAATCTTGTTTCCAGCATGGAATCCCGGCACGGATGTCTAAAGTGCGTAGGGAACATGGGAAAGTGATGGAGATTGAAGTGGTATTTGGGGTATAATAAAAGAATGTCTTACAGATAGTATTGCAGGAAATAATTGTTTGAATTACAAACTAAATGTTAAGAGTGTCATTACAGAATAAAATCCTTTTGGGGTATTTGTTATTAGTGGCGGTTATCAGTAGTATGACCGCCATTTTGTTGCATGAACGGAAACGGATGCATGAAATAGAAGCAGAGACCACAGAAATACGTAAAATCCGTAAGGATATAAATACAGTCCACCGGCGTATTACAGAACTGGCAACACATGGAGAATCTGTCATTACATGGAATGAGACAGATTTCCGGAAATACAGAGACCAGCGACTAGGGGTAGACAGCCTGCTACAGGTAATGAAGCAATATGTGGGTGGTTTTGTGCATACGGAACAAATAGACACTCTTTGTAATTTGCTTGAAGAAAAGGAAAATCATCTGCTACATATTATGGAAACTGTTGCGATACAGAGAAAGACGGATAGTCTCTTGGTGAATCACTTGCCGGAAGTGGCCAGAAGAGCGACCCGTGTAAGGATTGTTACACAAAAGAAAAGTGGTATAGCCGGATTCTTTGGCGGCAAGAAAAGTGTACAGGTTTTGCCTTCTGCTCAGGAACTGCATGCTTTCAGTGACAGTCTGATTGCCTTGCAACGGATACATACTGTAGAAATGGAAACTTATGCAGACAGTCTTCGTTCTAGGAACCGTACTTTGAACCGTGAGTTGTCGCAGCTGATCAGTAGCCTTGATAATCAGGCACAGGCGGTATTTGCTCAAAAAGATCAGAAAATAGCAGAAGCACAGGATTTATCTTTCTTCATGTTTGCCATAATTATAACATTTGCAATTATTCTGCTGTTGATTTCTTTTCTTATCATACGTTCTGATTTGCGTAAGGAAGAAAGGATTAAATCCAGGTTGAACCAGGTTATTAGTGAAAATAAAGAATTGCTGGAGATGCGCAAGCGCATTATCCTGACCGTTTCACATGATATACGTGGCCCTCTTGGAAACATTCATAATTGTGCTGATTTGGCATCACAGACCCGTGAAAAGAAAAAACGTGAATCATATCTGGAGGATATACGTCATTCCTGTCATCATATTCTTCATTTGGTCAATGATCTGATGGATGCTTATCGGATTAATGAAGTCGGTGACTTGCGTAATGATTTACCATTTAACCTGAATCGTTTTCTTAAACGTATTTCTGATGAGTTTTCCCGTAAGGCTATTTCTAAGGCTTTGATTTTGTACGCGGTACATGAGAATTGTAGTTTAACAGTGAAAGGTGACGCGGACAAGTTGGAACAGGTTCTGGCTAATTTACTGACAAATGCCATAAAGTTTACTCCATTGGGAACCGTTAATTTCCATTCAAGATATTCTGATGGGAAACTGAATATTGAAATCAGGGATACTGGAATCGGGATGGATGAAGAAACGCTGAAAAGAATCTTTGCTCCATTTGAACGTGCTGCACAAAATATCAACTCAGAGGGGTTTGGCCTTGGATTATTTCTGACAAAAGGTTTGGTAAAGGTTTTGGACGGAACAATGGATGTGGAAAGTGAGCTTGGTAAAGGAAGCGTATTCAGACTTGAATTTCCTTTACCTGAAACGGATGAACCTGCAGAGGAAGATAAACAGGATAATAATCAGATATTTATGCTTCCTAAAAAGGTACTTGTTGTGGATGATGACCCGATACAGTTGAAAATAGCGGAAGATATGCTTGGCCGTAATGGTATAACCTGCACTACATGTATGAATATTCAGGAAGTTGTTGCTGCTCTGGAAAAATCGGATTATGATATAGTACTAACGGATGTTCAGATGCCTGAAACTGATGGGTTTGGTCTTTTGAAACTGCTTCGTAATTCGGATATTGGCAACTCAAGAAGCATTCCTGTAGCTGTCATGACTGCGCGTAGTGATGGTAATACAGGAATATATGAAAAGGAAGGATTTGCAGGTTATATTCATAAGCCGTTCAATATTCATGGATTGTTATCTTTTTTATCGACTATCATATCCCATACAAGAGTCTCAAATGCCGGAGACTTTGATTTCTCCTGCTTATTGAAAGACATAGACGACAATGGATATATGCTGTCACTCGTTATTGATGAGTCCAGAAAGGAACTTGCTGAGATGGAATTAGCCTTGAAAAAGTATGACCGTGAATTAATGCGGAAGATTATTCACCGGATGATGCCGGTATGGGAAATTCTTGGTAAGGAACGCTTATTGCGTGAATTCCAAAAGGAACTGCATAATAATGAAAGTGTTAATGAAATCATAGGGGAATATGCCCAGCAGGTTATTGACATTCTTGAGAAATTGATAAAAGAAACAGAAAAAGAACTTGGGAAATATGAAAATACTGATAGTTGAAGACAATATGATACTTAAGGGTATGATAGAAAAGTGGCTGCAAAAAGCCGGTTACGAAGTTCTGACCGCTATTGACGAGTCCGGGGCACGTAGTATTCTGAAGAAACATGAAATCAGCCTGGTGTTGGGGGATGTACGTTTGCCTGAAGGGAACGGTATCAGCCTTCTGGAATGGATTATGAGTTGCGGTATGGAAATTCCTTTTATTGTTATGACAGATTATGCTTGTATCTCGGATGCTGTACGTGCAATCAAGCTCGGAGCTAAGGATTATCTGGAAAAACCTGTCCATCAGGAACAGCTTCTTGAATTAATGCACAGTATGTTGAAAAGTCCGGTTATAGTACGTAAAGAGCGTTCTTTTGTAGAACGTACCAGCGAAGCTGCACGGAAAGCCGCTTCTTTTGCCCGTCGTGTGGCGCCATCCGACCTTTCAGTTATGATACTTGGTCCGAGTGGTAGCGGTAAGGAAGTGATAGCCCAGATGATACACCGTTATAGTGACAGGCGTGACAAACCTTTCGTTGCAGTCAATTGTGGAAGCATACCTAATGATTTACAGGCTTCTGAATTTTTTGGTGCGGTCAAGGGTGCTTTTACCGGAGCTGTTGCAGACAGGAAGGGACATTTTGAAACGGCCAATGGAGGAACTTTGTTTTTGGATGAAGTCGGCAATATGCCTTATTCCATGCAGATTCTTCTTCTTCGTGTTCTTCAGGAAAAGGAGTTTAATCCTGTAGGAAGTGACAAAGTAAAGCGTACGAATGTGCGCATTATTTCAGCTACCAATGAAAATATGAAAAAAGCTGTAGAAGAGGGACGTTTTCGTGAGGACCTTTATTATCGTCTTGCTGAATTGGAAATTTTACAGCCACCGTTAAAGGAGTGCAAGGACGACATTCTTCCTCTTGCTGAATTTTTCAGAAAAGAACATTCCTATAGAATACATGTTAAGAATGAAGGCTTTACAGAAGAAGCGAAAGCATGTATGTTGGGGTATGACTGGCCTGGTAATGTGCGGGAACTGAGCGCAAAAGTCAAACGTGCGGTCATTGTGGCAGATAACGTATTGTTGGATGTATGTGATTTGGGATTGGATAATGTGGTTTGTGGTAGTAATCCGGAAATTTATATCATTCAGGAAAGGGAAAGGATACGAAATATGCTGGAAAAAAATCACGGCAATGTCAGCCAGACAGCTATTGAACTGGGGTGTAGCCGTACAGCCCTTTATAAGAAAATGAAGAAAGTCGGTCTGAAATAATTTTTTTATTTTTTAAGGCGGTATATCAGTCTGCATACATTGTTGCGGAATGTTTTGGACTCATGCAGTACCCATTGTCCAGGCTGAATTCTTCCCGTAATGTTTATCCCACTTTTGTATGATATTGGAAGTAAGTATATGACCACTTCATCTGCGAGTTTGTATAGAAAAACTCCACTTGCATAATCCGCACTCTTCTGATTCTCCACCTTCATGAAATAGGTGCAGTCGTTTCCGTGTCTTTCCTTGGCATCCATCAGATCAAGCATTCCATAATAAGGATACATGTTGAATACCGCCCGGTTTTCCCAATATGGGAAGCCGTTACGATCTGTCCTGAGCCATTCCATCAGCTTTTCATTTTCATCCGGTAGAAACCCATTCAGTGTGATGGGCATGATGACTTGTATTCTTGCCATACCTCTTGTTTATAAAAAAAGCATGAAACCCATGCATAGTTCTAAACAGGGGTTCTGGTAAAACCCATTACAAAAACTCGCATGGGCTCACGCTATAAGATATAGCATAAGCCTCACGCAATGGCCTTTGTAATTTTTGAAATTTACCAGATTTCTGTTTAGGGCATCTTGCGACTTATGTATATAATCAACGGAAAACATCCCGTAATCCGCCGTTATGTTCTATTTGAAGTTCAAAGATAAGGAATGTTCCCTGAAAATCAAACTGATTCAGGATTTATTTGTCATTCTGTATCTATTCAGCTTTTCTTTTCTCCTCTTCTGCACTTTCTATTCCCAGCCGTTCACATAGTTCCGGGTCATTCTTGATACGTTCCATTTCATCGTTGATGATGACCTGGGCATCCGCCTTTATCTGGTCGTAGTTGCGCTGTATCTGCTGGAGCATGATGTCATTTCCTTCACTGTCTTTGAACGTGTTGATAACCGGGATTTTTTTGTAAGCCTTTTCTTCCGCACTTACTTTGGCATGGTCCACGATAATTTCCGCATGAAAAATTTTTTGGTCGATTTTCTCCCCGAAATTGTCCGACACGGAACCGACAAACGTACCCTGTGAGAGGTTGGAAATTTTGGATGCTGGAATCAGTGAGTCCAGCTGGGTGTTGATAGATGTAGAGACATCCTGACGGTTGATGGATATGGACTGCCGTTTTTGCAGAATCTTACCGAAACGTTCGGAAAGTGTCTTGGCCGTTTCACCTACCACCTGACCGCTGAATATGTTGCCGACTGTATTTTGAATCACCTTGCTTTCCTTTTCACCGTAGTCACGGTTAAGCTGGCTGAAGTCCTGAAATCCCAGACAGACCGCCACCTTGTTGGAACGTGCCGTTGCAATCAGGTTGTCCAGTCCTCGGAAATAGATGGTAGGAAGCTCGTCGATAATGATTGTACTTTTAAGCTGTCCTTTCTTGTTTATCAGTTTGACGATTCTGGAATTATACAGTCCGAGCGCAGCGGAATAGATGTTCTGCCGGTCCGGATTATTGCCTACACAAAGGATTTTAGGCTCCTTCGGATTATTGATGTCCAGAGAAAAATCATTGCCTGTCATGACCCAGTACAACTGTGGAGAAATCATTCGGGTAAGCGGAATTTTCGCTGAAGCTATCTGGCCCTGGAGCTGATCCTGAGCCCCACCTTTCCAGGCATCCATGAAAGGGGAAAGGTAGTTCTCCAGTTCCGGATAGGAAGTCAATATGGTAAACAAATCTGAGTAAGGTTTGTTCAGCAGTTCCACGGCATGAGGGAACGTGCAGTAGATACCGCCTTTGAATATTTTGAGATACCATATAATGGCTGCCAGCAGGATAATCGGAGACTCTACAAAGAAATCACCCTGCTTTTCAATCCAGGTGCGGTTTAAGTTGAGCATAATGGTATAGCTTGCTTCGTATGCGTCAGAGATGTCCGTCATGAACTCTGGATTGATGGGATTGCAGCGGTGTGAACGGTGCGGATCATCGAAGTTGATGACGTAGAAATGCGGCTTTACCTTGTATTTGTCCATATTGTGCAACAAGGTATTGTATGCAATGGTGGAAAGGTCATCGAATTTATAATCATAGATATAGACACTGAAGCCCTTGGAAATCATCTGTTTGATGTAGTTGTTCACCACAGCGTATGATTTACCGGAACCCGGTGTTCCCAATACGATGGTCGCACGGAAAGGATTGACCACGTTGATCCAGCCGTCGTTGAGCTTGCCGCCATACTGGAATCTGGTGGGCAGATTGACCGAGTATTCATTCTCCATCAGCCTTGTCTCCTGCATGAAGGATTCGTTTTCCATATTGAATACATCCTCCATCAGGTTATGTCTGTAAAGCCTGCTGATCCACAGTCCCGCCATGAGCAGGCATAGATAACCGGCTGCGAGTGTCACCACATACAGGGCAGTAATCGCTTCGTGTGGAAAAGGCAGGTCAAGCAGCCACCAGTTCATGAAAAATAGAACCGCCCCGGCAGTAAGTACCGCCCATATACGCTGCCAGGTTATTTTCTCACCCTTGACTCCGATAGTACCCATACAGGATATGGCCAGCAGAAGAACTGCCATCAGTTTTGTCCAAAGGATACAGCCGAATATACCGGTTGTCCTGTCAAAGTTCATCAGTATCCGGTCTATGACATCCAGATTCAGATGCCAGGCACTTATACTGGGATAGCAGTACACATAAACGTGGACTACCAGAATAAAAATACTGACTGCCCTGCCGAATTCCATAATCTTGGCAAGGGCTCTCAAATCGTCTTCCTGTTGCATAATGATGTAGATGATTGTGGGGGAATCCGTTGTTCCCCCTGTTGTTGACTCATTTTGATTGATCAGATACCGCGTGATTTGCGCTTCTGCGGTTTCTTTTTCCGTTTCATGCGGCGACGGAACGCTTCTTCCTCGTAATCGACTGCCGGATTTGCATCAAAGGAGAAGATGCCTGCCGCCTGTTCAAGCGCACTGTTTTCTTCCATACGGTGACCGTACCGTTTCCAAAGTTCCTCCGGACCGGACTGTTGTCTCTCCTGCCAGGGTATTCCTTCCCACCAGTTGACAAGGCCGTTGAATACGTTGGCGGAAAACTCCTTTCCCATACGTGAACCATTGAACGCCTCGCGCCGTTCATGGTCTATGAATGTGACACCGTAGATACGTCCGGTATCGTTCCTTCGGAATACCACATCAATGTGCTCCTGTTTCAGCAGTTCCCTGAATTCCTGTTCCGATTTTGCGTTACGCATGGCCCATACTACCTTGCCGGATATGGCAGGAGCCCATCTGCCTTCCTTGAAGTCCTGTGTCTGCCGTAACATACGTTCGGACAGTCCCGTATTTCCGAAACGCTTGCCGAACCTTGCACTTTTTATTGGAGGGCTGACCACTTTCCCACTATCATCTGTAGCCGAATAGATGATACCCGTATAGGGTGTTCCCTTGTATTCGCCCCGAACCTGTCGGGCTTCAATGTTCAGTGTGGAAAGCAGTGCGGAATACTCTCCGAAAGTCTGGAAACGGTAGCTCTCCAGAACGGCCTTCAGTGTGTTTCCTATCTGATGGCGTATATCCCCCTGTAAGGCATCTACCTTTTTCAGTTCCGCTTTCGGATTCCGTCTTTCCGTATCCGCACTGTTACGCAGTCCGAATTCCTGTTCCAGTTCCCGGCAGGCTGTCATGGAACGGCGGTGTTCATAGGAGTCATTGATTTTCCTTCCTTCATCGTCAATGCATACACTCACGATATGTACGTGCGTGTTGCAGGTATCGCCATGTCTGTACACGATGAACGGCTGGTCACCATAACCCATTTTCTGCATGTATTTCTCTGCCAGTTCCGCCAGCCTGTCATTGTCCAGCCTGTCTTCCGGTGCCGGGCTGAGGGCGATATGCAGGACCGGCTTGTCCGTCCTCCTGTTTGCCGTCAGATGGTTTTCAAATGAAAGGAGAACCAGACGCATGTCCTCGCTCGGCAGTCCCGGGCGGTCGGAAATCATCCGGTGTCCGGAAAGGATTTCCGCCGTCCCCTGAAATACCTTTTCATGATTATAGGCCAGTGCCCCATAAAGGCTTGTCCCGTGACTTATCTTTGCAACCATTTCTGTTCATATTCTTTGGTTAATGCCATAATCTGCTTGTTGAGCAGTATCAGTTCCAGGGTAGCCTTTTCAAGTTTGTAAAGCAGGGACATCGCCCTTTTGTCCCCAAAATTTTTCTGTACGGCCCTTACGACTTGATTGTAATTGTTGCCTATTGCCTGGAACTGTCTGTAAAATTCCCCGAGCCGGATGTAATAGTCTATGGAAGCCTTGTCCACCTTGATAACCTTCAACTGTTCTGAAAAGATTGATTTCTTGATGAAGATTGTCCTGTCCCTTGCTCCGGATTCCAGAAACAGTTTCTCGAATTTGCTTTTCTCCTGCGCGTTCAGGCGGAAACTGTACTTGTAGTCCGCCGGATCAGTCTTCGTTCTTTTGCCTGTCCTTCTTGCCTGTTTTTTCTCCATGCTTTTCTGCTTTTGGGTTATATTGCTTTCTCCGTCAGATTTTCCGACTTTGGAGGAAAATCCCCCGACCGTGAGGGAGGGCAAGTTGGTTTTTGTCGGGCAGAATACTTTCTGTCGGACAAAGACACAACTTGCTCTGTTCGTTTGAACAGAGAATCCACCTCCGGCGGATTGCTGCGCGACGTGAGCGGCGTGCTGCTGTCCGTCGGAAGATGTTCCAAGCCATTTTTTAGTTCTGACTTTGCAAAATTATGGCTGTGTAAACAGTTGTGAAATAGTGGATTATATGACATATAAAGACGTCTGATGACATCTGATGTCATGGTGCAGGCTACATATTACCTGTATGCTTGAAAGACCTTATTTTTGACGCGATTTAAGCGTGCAATATTGCAATAACATAATAACATAATGACATAATAACATAACAACATAGTATTGCAATAACATAAGGACATAATAACATGGCAACATAATATTGTAATAACATAAGGACATAATAACATGGCAACATAGTATTGCAATAACATAAGGACATAATAACATGGCAACATAGTATTGCAATAACATAAGGACA
>ERZ791641.150-NODE-150-length-82540-cov-9.446857_pt1 | contig 82540 bp, 69 predicted proteins | sample MGYA00510055_ERZ791641 | MGnify/ENA primary metagenome ERZ791641 (study PRJEB30046, sample SAMN00715226) | human gut metagenome | study: EMG produced TPA metagenomics assembly of the A metagenome-wide association study of gut microbiota in type 2... | reverse complement strand
GAAACCGTTCTATGCGGAATGTATGGAACACCACGAAGAAAGTTATGTAATGTTCTTCAACCGGGCAAACAAGGCTTTAGGCGTTTCCCTGATTTCCAAAGGCGGGATGGCTGAAACTGTAATGGACGTGAAAATCATCCTGCAAACCGCCCTGAAAGTCCACGCTTCGGGCATAATCCTCTCACATAACCACCCATCGGGCAACCTACGTCCGAGCGAGCCGGACAAACAAATCACCTCAAAAATAAAGGAAGCCTGCAAATGCTTGGATTTAGTTCTGTTAGACCATATCATCTTAACGGATGAACACTATTACAGCTTTACGGACGAGGGGCTTATCTAAGCCCTTTTTTTGTTACTGGCAACAAAAACACAATATCCTACTTTTAAAATAAAACCATTTTCCCTGTTTCTCTTATTGTAAATCTTCCTCTTAGGCAGTCCCCAGCCGGAGCAGTCATTATCGTATCACATAGGCAAAGGTATTTCCGTGTTCTTAACGGCTTTGCAAGGTCAAGCCCTAAAGGGTTTAAACAAAAATCTTCCAGCTGTACTTCGTCCAGAGAGTATTTTTCTTTAAAACCTTGCAAAGCCTAAACACTACCCTTTAAAGCCTATATGAAACGAAAACGACCGCCCCGACCGGAAACGCATAAAAAAAAAGTCAGATTTACGAGAAACAGGAAAAAAGGTTATGAAACTTCAACTCCCTTACCTCTCAAATCCGCATAAATTTTAAAAGACACAGAATTATGGAAGCAGTAACATTATCAGAAGCAAGAGTTTATGTAGGTACTTACAACAAGTATAACAACGGTTCACTTTTCGGCAAGTGGTTAGACCTTTCCGACTATTCGGATAAGGACGAATTTTTGGAAGCGTGCCGGGAACTCCACGAGGACGAAGAAGACCCGGAATTTATGTTTCAGGACATCGAGAACATACCCGAAGCCCTGATTTCCGAAAGTTGGCTTTCTGATAAGTTCTTTGAGCTACGGGATGCCATCGAAAAACTAAGCGAAACCGAGCAGGAAGCGTTTTTCGTATGGTGCGACCATCACAACAGCGATATAAGCGAAGAAGATGCGGACGACCTTGTTTCTTCCTTTGAGGACGAATATCAGGGAGAATATAAAGACGAGGAAGATTACGCCTATGAAATCGTAGAGGAATGTTACGAACTGCCGGAGTTCGCAAAGACCTACTTTGATTATTCCGCTTTTGCCCGTGACCTGTTTATGACTGATTACTGGATGGCTAACGGTTTCGTTTTCCGTTGTGCCTGATTACTAACCGGGTGGAGCAATCCACCCACAACAGACTAAGACAATGAAAGTATATAATAACATAAAGACCGTTTTAAGGTGGGTAATACTGGCTTTTATCATCTATCAGGTAGCCACCAGCACCACCGGAGAGTGGATAGCCTTAATCGTAGGCTTTTATATAGTCCGGTTCTTTCTCCGGCTGTTTATCTCTGCCGTTTACCTGTTTTGCATGGCTTTTATTTTCATTGTGCTGCTTTCACTTTTGATTATCTGATAACTCATTATAAATTATACCAATATGGAAACTTTAAACAAAAATGGGGTAAGCATTACCCAAACACCGGGAGAAGAAAAATATGTAAAATGCTGTTTAGGCGCATTCAGGGGACAGATTTATTTCCAGTATGATTATCGCCACACAGATATGGAACTGTTCAGCACAGTGGCTAAAACGCTTGACGAATGCCGCAAACAGCGGGATGAATGGATAGCGAAAAAAGAAACAATAACGATAAAATAAGTACATTTATGAAAACGACAGAAGTAAATAAAAAGATTATCGGCAGACGCTGCAAGTGCATATTTACGGGCTTACTGGTAACGGGTGTTATCGAGGATACCACAGAGGATAAATATACGGTCAGCGTGAAAGTACGTTTCGACACGCCGCACCAGTGGGGTGATGAATTTTATTCCTATGACTGGTCTTTCGGACGGAAAGCAGACGGTTCCGGCTCTTTGAAGTATTTGGAACTGTTGCCCGACAAAACAACATTCGATGCAATGATAGTTACTTTCGGCGAACCCATCGACACGCTGAACGGCATTTTTGAGGACGTGAAAACGTGGGGTGTCTGCTCCCTGAAAGGATGGATAGACAGCTACGAAAGCACCCGTTTCACTCCCATAGGCACAGATAAGGCAGTGATAACAAGTGAATATAACATGGAATGTGTAAAAGAGTGGTTGGAACATAACACGCCCGTCAAGGAGATTGTAAGCTGTTAATGAAGAACGGCAGCAGATTTGCTGCCGCTACTTTCTTTCGTGAGCCGTTGGCGAAAAAGAAAGATAGCAAAGAAACCTCTTCCCTATTTATTGCTTTATCTCTTTGATTATCAACTTTAATGCATTAACTTTGCGAGAAAGAAAAACAACTAAAAAATATATAAATATGAAAGACTTCCATGTTGAAAAAAGAAAAGTATTTGATAATGATTATTTGAATGTTTCTATTGGTGATGAAACCCAACTTGCAGATGTTCAAACGGCAATAAGTACATTAAAACAAGTTCGCAAAGTTAATATAACTGCTAATAGTCAGTTAGAACTAACAGTTTATCCTAAAAAAATGTACTCTATTGACACTGTAGAGAAAGAAGTTAAGTCTTTTTTACAACAATATTCTCCCGGAAAAGCAGCTGACCCAAAAATTGAAGCAAATCTAATATCAGGAGATATTAGTGAAAAAGCATATCAACAAATAACAAGTGCTATTTTTAAATATGGGAAAAATATGGAAAAAACCCCATCTTCATATAGAAGTTTTGGAGAAGAAGATTTTAGAAATCTATTTTTACCTCATCTAAATTCTATTTCAACTTCTACAACCACAACAGGGGAAACTTTTAATAAAAATGGGAAAACCGATATTTTAGTTCAAAATACAGATGGCGAAAATCTGTTTATTGCGGAATGCAAATTATGGAAAGGAGAGTCACTATTAAAAGAAGCCATAGACCAGCTATTAGATAGATATGTAACATGGCGAGATAGTAAACTTGCAATAATCGTTTTTAATAAAGATATGAAAGATTTTTCAGGATTAATAGAAAAAGCTCATTCGGCTTTAAAATCTCATTCTAAATATAAACGAACGGAACAAGTGAATGATAATACTAATCAAATTTTCATATTTAAACATCCGCAAGATGAAAGTAAAGAAGTTAAAGTGTCTCTATTGCTGTTTAATTACTATGCTAATTAAGAAATTCCTTTTCATTCCATATGAATAAAGGCTGTCCGTTGGAGATTACCCAGCGGACTACCTAATATAACATTATGCTCTGTGCATCATTCCAATTCTTCGCCCCATAGTTCCTTATCGGTCGGTGCGTATTTCATTTCATACCAGCAACCAGCCAGCAGGTAAAGGGCAATCAAAGCCACGAGGATATTACATACCATAAAGATAATGCACTGTTATTCCTCATGGTGCAGAAAAGTTACTTTCAGAACACATACCATTTCTTCGTCTTCGGCATCAAATTTCCATGTCCGTTTTTTGACAACCATTTCATTGTCATAATCGAACCATTCCAGTACGGGTGCATCATCTTCTTCATCCGTCCATTTGAAAGCCTGATTGGACGGTGTTTTTCTTAATTCCACCCGGTCAAATTGGGAAATGCTTTCTTTATCCACTATCACAATGTCACCGACTGCCGGGACTGCATCTGTTTTCCATGTGGTATTTACAAAGAATGAAATTCCGTTTATATCCAATTCTATTTTAACCATGTCCTTTTTACTTTAATTGTTTTCTTCTTCCTTGTTATTGTCATTGTTAAAGGAAAACGTAAGTTGTTGTAAAGTCCCGAAGCTATCCTGAAAATACACATCCACTGTTTGTTGGTCGGTCGATGCAGAGGTATAGTAAAGCCGGAATGTTTCACCCGGAAGCGGGTACAGGTCATTCGGCAGTAAAACCGTCCCATCGGACATTTTCAGTGTTCCCGCCCCGTCCGGCTGGAAATAGCGGATGAAATACTTTGTTTCCTCAAACCGCCCATCCCGGTGAAGCTGACACCTGATTTCCGCCGTTTCACCCACCTTTAATTTCTTCGGCACTGGCATCGTTTCAATACTGAACGGGTAAGACTGCTGTATATCCACATTGTCATTACACGCACCCACCAATAACAAGGTAGCCACCATGTAGCACCCTGTTAGCATCTTATAAATTACATTTCTCATATACATTATATATAATAGGTTAGTTTATCACATTATTATCTTTAGACCGACCCCGAACTGTGTATGGAACTTTCCAACTGAAGAACCGAACAGGCATCTTTCCCGTACGTTAATCAGGAACACCACCCGGTCGGTAATGTAACTTTCCAGTTCCAGCGTCAGCGCACCGCCATAGACAAAACCGTCCTTATCGGTCAGGGTCGAACCATCGGGCAGCAATTTATCGCCCCAGTTGCTTGTTTCATACCCGGCAAGGGCAGATAGACCCAGCGAGAGAAAAAAGGTTTTCTTCCTGTCTGAAAGGAAATTCAGATAGTAACCGCCCTCACCTGTAAACTGGCTTACGGGTATCTGTAAATCCTTATAGGGGTAATGCTTTTCGAGGTATTCCCCGCCGATAACCCACCTGTTCCCGTTTTTGGTATAGGTGGAAAGAGCCACCCCGAAATAATAGGCGAAATCGCTTTTACTGTTCCAGTGAATGCCGTCCGCCATGCCGCCCGTAACCTGCAAACCTTTCATTCCCGGCAAACATCTTTGTGCGTGTGCCTGGTTGAAAGTCAGGCACAGCACAAAAAGGGATATAATACAGCATATCCTTTTCATGTTCATTTGATTTTGAGTTCGTTAATCACTTTGGCAGCCACAATGTCGGAGTTTTCCACCCGGATGGTTTGGTGTCTGCCCCCGTTCTTTTCCACCAGTTCGATAACCAAGACCTTATCATCCGGTATGGTGAACTGCGGAACGGTGTACACGGTGCGGACGGTACTTTTGCCGCCGATAACCAGTATCTCGTTATAGCTCCGTACCGGGTCGATAACGGTTTCCTGAATAGCCGTTCTTTTGGCTACTTTCTTATCCACAATTTTAAAGCGAATGAAATCGGTATCAAACGGCACGTTTGAACTGTTCCTTGTTTGTGTGTGGAAGTAGAACAGCCCGTTATGCGAATAAATGCCCTTTACCAAGAACTGCACCCCGAACCGTTTGCATCCCAAATGCTTTATTTCCCGGTCATTGTTTTTGTAGATGGACTGCATAATCAGCTTTACCAAAAGCGGGCTTTCGTTACCCAGTTCACGGAAATAGATGTTCATCCGGGTATGGCTGAAATCTGTTGTGTCCTCATTCTCCAAGAAGTCTTTCATTTCGATGTTCAGCATTTCCGGTTCGTGTGCGTATTTTGCATTGAAACTGTAAAAGCTGCCATCCTCACAGATAACGGAAAAATTGGTTTCACCGGGAAAGCCCTCTGTCGTAGCCTTGACCCTGACAACATTTTCCGCCCCGTCCGCTTTTCCGGCAATAATGTAGTTACTGCCTAAATCCACGTACTTAACGGCAGACGGGAAAATAAGGTGTACTGTTTTTGCAAACGTCACCTGTACGCCGTAAGGTGTCACCATTTGGCGGTAAGGCAGCTTTTTTGTAATACCCTGATACAAATCGTTACTTTGTGCTTTCATTGAAACCACGCCCAAGAGTAGGGCGAACATGATAATTAACTTTTTCATTTTGGATTGAAATTTTTATGGTTGATAAATAAATTACTGTTGTTTGGCGTAAAGCATCACCTGATAGTTCGCTTTCAGGTGTACTTTAACCGTTCTGAACTTCTTGGCAAGGTATTGTGACCCGCCTTGCATCAAGCCCCTTGTAATATCCATTGCGACCTGCTGCCCGGCACTTTGCGCAAAGGAAATGCTCGTACCCAGTCCCGCACCGATATTCGCCATCGCTTCCTTTGCGGCTTCCTGTTCCAGTGACGAGGGAACGGAAAGCCCCTTTTGCCCGTCACTGTCGTAAACGGCAAGTTCCACCGGAATGATATTACCCGCATATTCGAGCGAGGACACCAGTATGTCGAGCCGTTCCCCCTGCACTTTGGCACTTCCTGAAACAAGGCTGTTTTTCGGGACAATCACGTTCCCCGCCTGTAACGGTTCTAACAGCCGGAGCTTGACGGTCTGCCCGTCCATAAGTGTTTGGTCGTTATGCACACACGCCCGGATAGTGTTTTTTCCCATCGAATACCCACTGCCGACCGCCGTATTAAACCCGTAATTGCGTGGCTTGCTGTATTCGGCGACAAATTCGGCGTTGCTCATGGGCTGCTGCAATCCTGAAACCGTCCTGTCCGATACCGATTTTACAGGTGTGGCATTTCCTTTGCCCTGAACGGTTGCGGTAGGTATCGCTTGCGCTACTTGTTCCTGCTGTCCGCCGTTCATATACTTTGCCGCCAGTTCGTAGGACTTTTCCATAAGAGTCACCTGTTCATCCATGCTGCCCGCACCGTTTTCTTTCGCATCGAGCCGGGCTGTGAGTTCTTCCACCTGACGTTTGAGTTCCTCTTTTTCCTTGTCCTCTTTCGGCGTTTCGTAGAAACTGCCTAACTGACGGTTCATGTCCCGGTAAGCTGCCGCCGAAGATTGGATAGAGGAACGGCTATTGTTCGGCGCACCCGCCCCGAAGTCTATTACATTGGTTTTCGGTTTTTCTGCCGGAGCATCATCTATCAGGGGCAAATCTTCCCCGTTCCCGTTTTCCTCTCCGAGCGAAAAGGCAAAATCCTGTAAGGAGCGCATCTTGTCCGCCTGTTTGTTCTCCATTTGCTCCTGTTCGTAGGCTGTCTTTTTATCGCTGATTATCCCGTCCCCTTTGGGTTGCGGAATATCGGCATTAAATCCGCCCACGTTTTCCACCTTTGCTTCGTCCTTATCGGACGGTGCGAAAATCAGGTACATAGACCCCAAGAAAACCAGTCCCATAAGCGGGTAAACCAGCATCTTCTTTCGCTGCTGTATCTGCTGCGGGGTCAGTTCTTTTTTTTCCTTTACCTGTTTTTCAGGTTCTTTCTTCCTGTCCGTTTCCGGTGCGGGAACTTCATTCTTCAATTCTTTTTCTTCCATTGTCTGACTGATTAAAAATGTTCGTACTGTCTTTACTTTGTAACTGCAACTACCTGATGTGTTCTATCCGTATGGTTTCGCCATCCTCTTTTCCTATCCGGTAAATGGATGATACCGTAAAGTAGATGGATAGCCCGCCGAAGAACAGGAGCATAAGCAGGATTACCGCCAGCCTTATTTCCGGTGTCATGCGCCCGCACAGGTGGCGGAGTTTTTCATCCGCCCAGTCCTGCACATGGGTAATTGCCTGATTAACCGGAGAGAGAATTTTCCGTATCATGGCTTACCGCTTTATAGTGTTCAAATCCTTGTTTTCCGTTATCTCGAAACTTTCCATCATAAAACCGTGCGGGTTATTATCACTTCTTACTGCGTTCAATAACCGGCAACGGGTGACAAGGCTTCTTTCCGTCACGCTGCTTTCACGGATAATCATTTGGCGGGCATAGGTAGCCACCGCATACGGGTACACATCGAAATTGCAAGAAACGCTGTCTATCTGTATCGTTTGGCTGATATTGCCTGAAATGATACGGTTGTAATATCCCTTTTCCGAGAGGTCACGGTAATAGTTAAATGCGCTCTTATCGGCGAGGAACAGCGACCGTTTGATATTGCTTTCGATAGCGTTCTTATCGGGTGAGAGCGTGAAAAAGAGTTCGTGGAAACGCTTCACGTGTTCCCTTGCTTCGACCGGACGGTTTTGTGTCAAGTCTTGCGAAAGCGCAAGCATCAACGACTTACCGCCGTCCAGCACATAAATCTTTTGCCGTTGCGCTTCGGCAAACGTGTAGGAGTTCCAAACGGCATAACCCGTTATCAGGGTACACATGACGACAAACACGATACCGAAAAGCCGTATCTGTTTGAAACTGGTTTCAATATTCTTTAAACTTTTAAATTCCATCTTGATTTTTAATTATTGGTTACTTTTGATTAGTTTACCGCCGACCCTGCCGCCAGCGTTTCCGGTTGCTGCTCCGGCTACTGCACCCACTCCGCTACCCGTTTTGTTAGCTGCACTGTTTATATTCCGGCTCATGTTACCCATTCCGCCCGCCTGAATAATCCAGTTCGATACGGTGGGAATAGTGAAGTAACCGATGATACCGATTATCATAAAAATTATGTACACTGAATTGCTGCTATCGGGTATGAAATTGGGGTCTGATAGCTCCTGAATATCCTTTTGGAGCATAAGTACCTGTATTCGGGCAAGAATGGAACTGAACAGGTCGGAAACGGGAAGCCAAAGGTAAACGGAAATATACCTTGTTATCCATTGGGTCAGGGTTGCCTGAAAGCCATCGTACACACTGATGGCAAAGGCTATCGGACCCAATATGGCAAGGACAATCAAGAAGAATGTCCGGATGGTGTCAATCACAAGGGAAGCCGCCTGAAAGAGCAGTTCCAAAAGTTCCCTGAACCAGTCCCGGACGGACTGCTTGATATTGTGGGCTGCCCTATCCATGTACATACCACCCATTGTGGCAATATCTTTGGCAGACCATCCCAGTTCGTCAATCTGTTTATCAAATGCTTCATCCGAAACAAGGTAAGCCGTTTCCGGATTGCGTACCATCGCTTCATATTGCAGTTTGTCCTTTTGTTTCCGGTAGGCGTTCATGTCGAAAGTTTGCGTTTCGAGCATATGGTTGCAGCCCTTGACTACTGGAGACATCACGCTGTTAATCGTACCCAGTACGAACGTGGGAAAGAACATAATGCAGAAGCCAATCACAAAGGGACGCAGTAGCGGGTAAACGTCTATCGGTTCGGCACTGGCGAGCGACTGCCATACTTTGGCAGCCACATAGAACAAAGCCCCCAGTCCCGCTATTCCTTTGGCTACCCCCGCCATGTTCCCGCACAGCGGCATCATGTCCGTGTACAGACTTCGTAAAATCTGATGCAGGTTATCAAATTCGATTGCTAATAACATATTATCTGTTTTTTTAGGGGTTACCAGTAACGTTCATCCGCCGAGCCGTACAAAGCCATTACCCGGTCGGTGTCCTTTTTCTTTTTCGCCCGCAGGTAGGAAACGGAAATGTTCTTGCGGGTATAGTAACTTACCAAGTCCCGGTAGTTCCTGATGGCGTTATACGTCCGGTCGATAACGTCCATCCGTTCTTTATCCGACATGGAAAGCCCGTTGATGTTCACCACGCTTTTCATTTCTTCCAGCACATCGGAACTTTCCTGCAACAGTTGGGTATATCCGTAGGCAATCGCCGAAAGCTCGTCCGGCGTATAGTTTTCATCCGAAAGCATCTTCTGAAAACTGTTCACATAGATGTCGGAAATCTCACCGATAAGCAGGATAGACTTCTGTACTTTCCGGGCATCTTTGACAAGGTTATGCACTGATTTTAAGGCATCGTAGTAATCTTTTCCCTGTTGATAAATCTTTACCGTTTCCTGAAAATTCTTTATCATATTCTGTGCGGTCGAAGAAGTCTGAATGATGTTCTTTGACGCATTGATAATTCCTTGTGCCAAATTGCCGGGGTCACTCACCACCCACTGTGCATTTACCTTTCCGGCAAACAGGCTGCATACTACGAGCAGCATTATAATCTTTGTTTTCATACGCTTACTTCTTTATGGGTTGGTTACTCCGTTTATATTCTCCGCCGGGTGAAAGCAAAATCCGGTCGTTCTCCTTGTCATAGGTCAGCAGGACGGAAAGCCCCGTTTCGATGAACCGGTTTCCGTCCTGTTCTGAAATCTGATAGGTTTCCGTTTGGATAGTCCCCCGGTAGGTCTTTCGATAGGTCGTTACACTATAATGCCCGTTTTCCTCAAAGAGAGTAAACGCCGGACGGTTTTTCACGCTTTCCCAGTCACCACGCATCGCCCTAAGACGGTCGGTGTTCGTTTCCTTACAGGAAGAAAGCCCCAGTAACAAGGTGCATAACAGCACCGGAAACAAGAATTTTAAATGCTTCATACTGATTGATTATTTAATTGTTGATTGATTATTTTTCGGGATTGCGCTTACTTTCGGCAAGCCGTTTGATAGCCAGTTCGAGATTACCGCCCAACTTTTCGGACAAGGCGAAAAGTTCCATCTTTTCCGTTTCTTCCGTTGTGTATGTAAAATATTCGTCCAAACTCACTTCGGTAGCATATACGGCTGATTGTGTACCGCCTAAGCCTATCCAAACTTCCTTGTATTTCCGGTTCGGATGATTGGCAAGGTTGATGGAAAGCACCTGTGAACGTTCCTTATCGGTCAGTCCCAAAAGGTTCTGTATGCTATCGAATTTATTAAGGTACTTCCTTTGGTCGAGCAGTATTTTACAATCGGAATTGTTTATAATACTCTCTTTTACAATAGGCGAGGAAATAATATCTTCCACTTCCTGTGTGACTACAATCGCTTCGCCGAAATACTTTCTAACGGTTTTGTATAAATATTTTATGTAGTCCGCCATGTTCGCCGATGCAATCGCTTTCCACGCTTCTTCTATCAATATTAATTTCCTGATACCCTTTAGTTTACGCATTTTGGAAATAAATACTTCCATGATGATAATCGTAGTAATGGGGAATAAAATTTTGTGGTCTTTGATATTATCCAACTCAAAGACAATGAAGCGTTTATGCAGCAAATCAAGCTCCTTGTCGGAGTTCAGCAGGTAGTCGTATTCGCCCCCCTTATAGTAAGGTTCTAACACATTCAGGAAATTGTCTATATCGAAATCCTTTTCCCGGACGTTCTTTTCTTGCAGGTGCGCCCGGTAATCGGTTTTCACATACTCGTAGAACGTATTGAAGCAGGGAGTAACCGAACTGTCCTTAGTAATCAGTTCGATATAGGAACTTACAGCATTTGACAAAGCCACTTCTTCCGCCCGTGTGGGTGCTTCATCATCCCTTTTCCACAGGGTCAGGATAAGCGTTTTGATACTTTCCTTTTTCTCGATGTCAAATATCCCATCTTCAACATAAAAAGGATTAAACGCTATCGGGTTTTCGGTGGTATAGGTAAAGTAAATCCCATCTTCCCCGTGCGTTTTCCGGTTAATCATTTCACACAGCCCCAAATAACTGTTTCCGGTATCAACCAACAGGACGTGCGCATTTTGTTCGTAATACTGGCGCACCATGTGGTTGGTAAAAAATGACTTGCCGCTACCACTCGGCCCAAGTATGAACTTGTTGCGATTGGTAATGATACCTTTTTTCATGGGTAAGTCTGAAATATCAATGTGCAACGGTTTTCCCGTTACCCTATCCACCATCTTGATACCAAAAGGAGAAAGCGAACTTTTATAGTTTGTTTCTTCGGTGAACATACAAAGAGCCTGTTCTATAAATGTGTAGAAACTTTCTTCCGCCGGAAAATCCGCCTGATTGCCGGGTATGCCCGCCCAAAACAGGGTCGGCGTGTCGGTGGTGTTGTGGCGTGGCTTGCACTCCATAAGTGCGAGCTGTGACCCCACATCATTTTTAATGTGTTTGAGTTCGTCCCGGTCGTCACTCCACGCCATGATATTGCAATGGCATCGCACGGAAATAAGCCCCTGTGAATGTGCTTCGTTCAAATATTCCTCTATCCAAGACTTGTTAATCTGATTGGCACGGCTGTATTTGGAAAGGGAGTGCATATTGCGAGCCATCTTTTCAAACTGTTTCAGGTTCTCCGTGTGGTCGTCAATGAAGATGTACTGGTTATAGATATGGTTACAGGAAAGCAACACGCCCACCGGAGAAGCAAAAGATAACCTGCAATCGCTCCGGTCGGTGGATAGCTTTTCATAGCGGGTGTCAGTCCCTACTTTTCCCGGCATATCTTCCGCATCCGAAAGGGTATGCAAACAAAGAATATCATCGCCAATCTTCATTTCGTCAGCACCCAGTGAAATATCTTTCAGTGTGGTGGTATCGGTCTGTGAGAGTGAAAAGTATTTCTCCACGATACCCGCCGTTTCCTTTGTTCCGGTTATCTCGTCCGAGTTCAGGCGGGTAAGGGTAATGAAACCGCTATCGTTCATAATGCTTTCAAACTGCCCCACCGCTTCGAGGAACTTTGTAACGGTTTCCTTGTCCTTTATCTCTTTGGGGACAAGGAAGCCCCGGCAAAGGGTGGAGAAATTACTCTGCATCCGGCTGCGTTCCTTTGTCGTTTTCGTCAGGAACAGGTAGCAGGTATGATTTAAGAACGGTCGTTCATTGAAATGCCGTTCAAAGGAACGGGAAAGGAAACTCAAATCATCCTTTTGGATGTCAGGCGCATAGTTTTCTTTGATGAACCAGTCCTGTTTATGTACAATGCTGTAATCAGGCAGCACTTTTACCGCCTTGTTCCAAGCGGAATGTATCGCTTCGTATTCGGCTGCCGTGACGGTGAACAGTTCGGGCAGTTCCACCCGGAACGTTACCGTTATATCGGCATCTTTGGAAACGATGCACCCGTTTTCCACCGTGAACAGTGGAAACTTGTTTTCCAGCGTGGTAGCTTTTAATATATTTCTCATTTCGATGCTTGTTTTAAATGGAATAATCGGGGTATGGCTTTTCGGTTGATGATATGGAAAGGGTGGCTTTTGCGTGCGGACAATTTCATTAACCCGTGTGTCCCGTACTTTTCGTTTAACCGGAATGTGAGCCATACAAGCAGCGTTGCCGAAGTAACGCCGAAGATGATGCACACCCACTGGTTAATGCCCACCATGTACATGATGATGAAAAGCACGAACAGGGCTAACAGCCCGCCCGCAAAAATGAAAAGATATTGACTTTTCAACCCTCGAAACTCAACCGGCTTGCCTATTCCCCTGTTAATCGGATAGTCTGCCATAGTCCGTTTCTTTAGAGGAAGAATGAACGCAGGATGGTGGCAGCTACAATCAGGAAGATACAAGCACCGAACCAGCTTGCGGCAGTTTTACTTGTGTCGGGGTCGCCACTGCTAAACTTGCCATATACTTTCACGCCCCCGATAAGCCCCACCACCGCACCGATGGCGTAAATTAATTTTGTCGCCGGGTCGAAATAGGACGTTACCATGTTGGTTGCTTCGGTGATACCCGCCATGCCGTTACCCTGTGCGAAAGCGGAGGATGCAGCCAAAAGAACGGCTGCCGAAAAAAGAACTTTCTTTTTCATTATAGATACATTGATTTTAAAATTGCCGGACGGGTGGATAGTCCGCCCGGCGGAGTGATTAATAATTGATTTTTTTGTGGTTGCAGGGAGTGTTCCCCCCTGTCTGCTGGAAAGGTTTTATCCTAACCGTAATCTCTTTGTTTCATCATCTTATTATTTAAAGTTTACCATTAAAGAAAATCGTTCATGTCAAAGGCTGCCATTTCTTCATTCCCGGCAGCCGGGACGGTAGTGGGTACGGGTATCTCGTGCTTTTGTAAAAGTTCCGCTACCCGTGACCTGCCCCCGTTAATCTGTTCCACCAGCGAATGAAACAGGTTCGTTTCCGTCCGGCAGATGGTCTGAACGGCTTGCCGTTCCTCTCTTTCGGGTGCTTGTTCCGCCTGAATGACCTGTACCATTTGCGCCAGTTCCCCCAGCGTGATACCCTGTGCCATTTCCGGCTCACCGTCACCCATGTAGCAGGCGATTTCTTCCGCTTCGATTTCATCCGCCGAAACGTCCGCATCTTCCGTTTCTTCCGTTTCAAACTCCATTTCAAATTCGGTTTCAATCGCTTGCGGGGTATCGGCATTTACATCTTCCCCCTGCTTGTTATCAGGCGTTTCGCTCACCGTTTCATCGCTTTGCGGGACAAATATAGAAGCATTATCCACCCCTTTTGAAAGGTGTCCTAAGATGTCCCCGTTTGTCCTCATTTGTCCCACCCGGTAACGGCTTGCACCTACAAGAGAATCCCTGTTTCCGGTTTTTACGGTCGGTTTGCTTCCCGGCTGTTCCGGTTCTCTTTTTCCACCCGTGAACCATGTTCCTAAGCTGTCCCGGTATCGCCATAAGAGGATGGCGTAATACAGGAGCGTTCCGATAATAAACCACATCAACATATCAGAACGGCTTTTCAAATTTGCTTTCGTACAGTTCGTTTATCTCGTCCTGAAACTGGTCGAAATGCCGAAGTAGGATATTTTCTACATAGCTGCTGACGGTCGCTTTACGTCCGCCGATAACGGTTACTATCTTCATTAGCTTTTCGTGGGTGGTACGGCTGACATATAACGGCTGGCGGTCGGTCAAGTCCACCCGCATGAAGTAGGTTTCCCGGTAATCGCCCGGAGCGTTCTTTTTCCGGCGGGCAGGTTCTTTCGCTGCCTTTTCTTCCTTTGCCGTTTCCTGTTTGTCCGGCTTATCGGGTGTTTCCCCTTCGGTTTCCACCGCCGCCGATGTTGGCGTTTCCTGTTTCTTCACGGGCAAGCCCTGTGAAATAATCTCTTTCATAAAATCTTCGTCAATTTGCGGTTTCCCGCCGCTTTGCTTTGCCATATCGTTACAGTTTTATAAGGTATGCGATTTCGGTTATCAGTTCTTCCATGTTGCTGCCCTTTACCAGCCGTTTGTCCGCCGGGAACAGCGTGGAACGGAACACGGTTTTACGCTGTGCATCCAGTTCCTTTTTAAACCTTTTGGTGTCCGGGATAAATACTTTCATAAGGGGTAGTTCCAGTTCCCCGATGGTCTGCTCATACAGGGTGTAGAGGTCTGTCTTTTCCCGCCCATCTACCATGTTCCAAAACAGGTGCAGCCCTTTCAGTCGGCACGCTTCATTCTTTACCAGCAGTTTATGAATAGCCACTGCAAACGAAAGGCTGCTTTCCAATACCACCCGGTCGGCGGCTATGGGAGTGAAAATATAATCCACCCCTGAAAGGGAGTTGATAACGCCCTCACTGTTCACCGTTCCGGGCAGGTCGAAAAAGACCACATCATAATCCATCCCGGCAGACGCAAGAAATTCATCCGCCGTTTTTATCGCTTCGTCCGGTGAACTGCAAAGCACCGGGTACGCTTTCTTTCCCAGTGTCTTGAACTGGTGAAAGGCAAGCTGTTTATAATACTCATCGCCGTTCACCTGTTCGGCATCCCGTTTGCGCATGGCGGAAATGGAATGTTGCGGGTAGTCGCAATCCACGACCGCCACGTTATACCCTTTGAGGTAATACAGGTAACTCGCCACCAAGACGGTGAACGTTGTTTTGCCGACCCCGCCCTTTTGGGTGGAGAAAGCCACATACAAGGTTTCTTTCTTCATTGTAATACTGGTTTTTTGTGATACATCTTTATTTCATCCCATCCGTTCAGATTGACGGATGGTTTTCTTTCGTTCCATGTTGAAAGCTCGAAAGCCGGAGTGATTGTTTTCTTTCTTGCTTCTTTGTTTTCATTCATTCCACAAAGACAGTTTATTTTCTTTGCAGACTGTTTGCTTTCAATCATTTCATCCGTTTTGCTTTCCTGCTTTCTTGAAAGATTGCAATCTTGAAATCTTGTTTTCAAGTTTTCAAAACCGCTTTCTTTCCGTCCGCTTTCCGTTACATATTTCCATCCGTCCATATTGCTTTCTTTCTTAAATCCGGGACAAATAAACATAGAAAAACAACCCGTTTCGAGATGTGTCCTCAAATGTCCCCGTTTGTCCTCATTTGTCCTATAACCTGCTATTTCACAGCATTTTTAATACCCGTTACTTTGCAACCGAAAGGTATCGGTCAGGCTAACCAAGCCCCCGCCGCCGGGAGCGTTCCAATATCCGCTAACTCCAATCCATCGGTAGATGGATTTTTATTTGCACTGGCAAATAGCAAGGTGTGTTCTAAGCTGCTTGAAATTCTTTCAGCAGCTTTGAACGCCTTGCCCGGACGAAGCCGGGATAGGGTCACTCCGAAGTCGTAACCCTTTAAAGAAATGAAACATGAAACAGAAAAATGAAAATGCGCCCCGTCTGGGTGGCGCAGGACGCAAGCCCAAAGCAGACCCGGCAGTGTTCAGGTACTCTATCAGCTTCAATGCGATAGACCACGCCCGCTTTTTGGCATTGTTCGACCAATCCGGTATGCGCACCAAAGCGCATTTTATCACCGCCCGCATCTTCGGCGAACCGTTCAAAGTGATTAAAATCGACAAGGCGGCAGTAGAATATTATACCCGGCTGACCGCTTTATATTCCCAGTACAGGGGTATTGCCGTGAATTATAATCAGGTGGTAAAGGCTCTCAATACCAATTTTTCAGAGAAGAAAGCCCTCGCATTTCTCTATAAACTGGAAAAGGCAACGATGGAACTTGCCGACCTGAACCGCCAAATTATTGAACTGACCCGTGAGTTTGAAACAAGATGGTTGCAAAGATAAGCGTAGGCAGTTCCCTGTTCGGTGCGCTTTCCTACAACCAAAACAAGGTGGATGAAGAGCAGGGAAAGGTACTTTTAAGCAACCGGATGTTTGAGAGCGAGGACGGGAATTTCAGCATCCGGCGTTGTATGGAATGTTTCGATATGCACCTGCCCGCAGACCTGAAAACGGAAAAACCGATTATCCATATCTCCCTGAACCCGCACCCGGACGATGTGCTTTCAGACAGCCAGCTTGCGGATATTGCCAAAGAGTATATGGATAAGTTGGGGTACGGCAACCAGCCGTATATGGTTTACAAGCACGAAGATATTGCAAGGCATCATATACATATCGTTTCCATCCGGGTGGATGATACGGGCAAAAAGATAAACGACAAGTTCGAGCATATCCGCAGCAAACAAATCACCCGTGAACTGGAACAGAAGTACGGGCTGCATCCGGCAGAGAAGAAACAGGCAGCCGAACGCCCCGAACTTAAAAAGGTGGACTACCGGGCAGGGGACGTAAAGCACCAGTTATCCAATACGGTGAAAACCCTTGCCAGCAGTTACCGTTTCCAAAGTTTCACGGAGTACAAAGCCCTGCTATCTATATATAATGTACAAGCGGAGGAAGTGAAAGGGGAAGTGAACGGCAAACCCTATAACGGCATTGTCTATTCAGCGACCAATGACAAGGGAGAAAAGCAGGGAAACCCGTTCAAATCTTCCTCTTTGGGTAAGTCGGTAGGTTACGAAGCCATCCAGCGGCACATCAAGAAATCTACAAAGGACATTCAGGACAAGAACCTGAAAGAGCGTACCCGCCGGACAGTCGGCGCAGTGATGCAATCCGCCCGTAGCCGGGAACAGCTTATTACGGAATTGAAAGCGAAAGGCATAGATGTTCTTTTCCGGCAGAACGATACAGGCAGGTTATACGGTGTAACATTCATCGACCACGAAAACCGTACCGTCCTGAACGGTTCACGGTTGGGAAAAGACTTTTCCGCCAATGTGTTCAATGACCTGTTTTCCGGCTCTCGTACTTTGGCGGGAAACAGCAAACAGGAAATGCAGGAACACACACCGGAATATAACCCGACCGGACACCTTGAAAATACAGGAAAAGCCGTTGCCGGACTGTTCAGCCTGTTATCCGGTGGGGACGATACGCCACCCGATAACAGCCAAGTTCCACCACCCAAGAAGAAAAAGAAGAAGAAACAAAGACGTATTTAATAACTATAAAAATTTCAATTATGCAGAATGAAGATGATTTAAGGGGACTTGCAAAGGTCATGGACTTTATGCGGGCAATCAGTATTTTATTTGTAGTGATAAACATTTACTGGTTTTGTTACCAGTCATTCCGGGAATGGGGTATCAATATCGGGGTAGTCGATAAAATCCTGCTGAACTTCCAGCGTACCGCCGGGCTGTTCTCCAATATCCTATATACCAAACTTTTTTCAGTGGTATTCCTTGCGCTTTCCTGTTTGGGTACAAAGGGAGTGAAAGAGGAAAAAATCACATGGAACAAGATTTATGTGTTCCTGACAATCGGTTTTATCTTGTTTTTCCTGAACTGGTGGTTGCTGGCTCTGCCCTTGCCAGTGGTAGCCAATACAGGTTTATATATCTTTACCATGACAGCCGGGTATCTCTCGCTGTTGGCTGCCGGAGTATGGATTTCCCGCCTGTTGAAAAATAACCTGATGGACGATGTGTTTAATACCGAGAATGAAAGTTTCGCACAGGAAACACGCCTGATAGAAAACGAGTATTCCATCAACCTGCCGACACGGTTCTACTACAAGAAGAAATGGAACGATGGGTGGATAAACATTGTAAACCCGTTCAGGGCAAGCATGGTTTTAGGCACACCCGGTTCGGGAAAGTCGTATGCGATAGTCAATAATTACATAAAACAGCAAATCGAAAAAGGCTTTGCTGTTTATATTTATGACTACAAATTCCCTGACCTTTCAGAGATAGCATACAATCATCTAATCAACCATTTAGACGGATATAAGGTAAAACCTAAATTCTATATGATTAATTTTGACGACCCACGCAAAAGCCACCGATGCAACCCGATAAATCCGGCATTCATGACGGACATATCGGACGCATACGAAGCCAGTTACACAATCATGTTAAATTTGAATAGGAGTTGGATAACCAAACAGGGGGATTTCTTTGTGGAAAGTCCGATTATCCTGCTGGCTTCCATCATTTGGTTTTTGAAAATCTATCAGGGTGGCAAGTATTGTACATTTCCGCACGCCATTGAATTTTTAAACAAGAAATATGCCGATACGTTCACTATTTTAACCAGTTACCCCGAACTGGAAAACTATTTGTCGCCGTTCATGGACGCATGGGAAAGTAATGCGCAAGACCAGTTGCAAGTGCGCCCGTAAGGGCATATAATAAATATAGCTTTGGCAAGCTATTAGGTTCGTGTTCTTTGAAATAATAACCTATCACCAGCCGACTTATCCATTCAACGAAAGACGATGGGGAGTGTAGCATGTCGGTAAAGCCACGAGTGAACTAATTGTCAAGTTCTGACCGTGTGGCGAGGTGAAACGATAGATACGAGGATAAAGCCTATACTGGTTGAACGATAGTCTAAGCGGCTCGATGGTTAAGCCTTGACGGAAGACAGTTACAAACGTCAAGCCGTGATACCCAGCTTCGCCTTGTAGGTTGCATGGGCAAAAAAGAACTTATCACGGAGCAACTACATACATAGTAAAGGACGAAAGTCGTATCCGACAATCTATCATGCCAATAGTTATTATATGTCTAAACGGGGATTGCCTAAGTGGGGCAACCCATATGGCAACAGAGCTTCCGTAGTAGTCCGAGCAAGGGAAAGCCTTGCACATGGCGAAGGGAAGCAGCCAATATCGTTTAATGTCAAATTATGGAAAATGTGAGAGACATGAAAAGAAATCCAGAAAAGATATTAAACAGTCTAACACAACATAGTTCTGACTTGACTTACAAGTTTGAACGTTTGTATCGGTTACTGTTTAATGAGGAGATGTACTACATTGCCTACCAACGTATTTATACGAAACAGGGCAATATGACGAAAGGTGTCGATGGAAAAAACATTGACGGTTTCTGTATATCCCATATTGAACGGTTGATAGGTATGCTCAAAGATGAGACGTACCAGCCAAATCCCTCTCAGCGGGTGTACATTCCCAAGAAAAACGGGAAAATGCGACCGTTGGGTATTCCGTCATTCATTGACAAACTTCTGCAAGAGGTTATCCGAATGATTTTGGAAGCAATCTACGAGGGCAGTTTTGAAAATTCTTCTCACGGTTTCAGACCACAGAGAAGTCCGCAGACTGCTCTTTGGAGCATACAAAAGACATTCAACAATACAAAATGGTTCATCGAGGGAGACATTAAAGGTTTCTTCGACAATATAGACCACGAAATATTGATAGCCATTCTTTCAGAACGTATTTCAGATATGCGTTTTCTGCGCCTTATCCGAAAGTTTCTGAATGCCGGATATGTGGAAGATTGGGTATTTCACAAATCGTATAGCGGAACACCACAAGGTGGGATAATAAGCCCTATATTGGCAAATATCTATCTTGACAAGTTCGACAAATACATCAAAGAATACACTGAAAAATTCAACAAGGGAAAAAGGCGCAAAGAAAATCCGATAGCAAAACAGCTTGGGCAGAAAAAATACTACCTGACAACAAAGCTGAAACATTCAAAGAACGAAACGGAACGGCGACAACTGTTGAAACAAATTGGAGAAGTTGTTAAAGAACGTCTGAAATATCCGGCAGGTGATGAAATGGATGCGGATATGAAACGTCTTAAATATGTGAGATATGCGGATGATTTTCTCATTGGTGTTATCGGCAGTAAAGAGGATTGTATCAAAATCAAAGAGGGCATAAAGCAATTTATGGCAGACAAGTTGAAATTGGAACTATCCAATGAAAAAACGCTGATAACCAACGCAAGGAAACATGCTAAATTTCTCGGTTATGACGTATTTGTACGCAAATCCAATGACACCCGCAGAGATAAAAACGGACATCTGACAAGAAGTTTAGACCACAAGATAGTCCTGTATGTGACTACCGAAGTCATGCGGAAGAAGCTCCTCGAATATAATGCGGTAAAGATTACTGTGCAAAAAGGTAAGGAGGTTTGGAAGCCCAAAGGACGTACATATATGCGCTGTCTTGATGATTTGGAAATTATAAGCCAATATAACTCCGAAATTATGGGGTTCTATAACTTCTATTCGATTGCAAACAATAGTCCTGTCATTGACTCTTTTTATAACATCATGGAATACAGTATGTATAAGACATACGCCGCAAAATACAGTACTTCTAAAAAGAAAATCATTGCGAAGTACAAGAAAAACGGAGTATTTGCCATACCGTACACCAATAAAAGGGGATATGAGTTCAAACGTGAGTTCTACGACAAAGGCTTTAAGCGAAAGGAATTGCCCAATCGGTATTTGGATGACAGACTGCCAAACACGGTTGCCATAACAGGCGGCAGAAATGGACTAATCAAGAGACTTCAGGCACGTGTATGCGAAAATTGCGGTGCTACGGACAATCTTGAAATGCACCATGTACGCAAATTGAAAGACCTAAAAGGCAAAAGTGATTGGGAAATTAAAATGATTTCACGTAAACGTAAAACATTAGCAGTATGTTCAGTATGCCATCACAAAATACACGCAGGAAAGTTAGACTGAATGAGAAGGTGGAGAGCCGTGTACGGGGAGACCTGTATGCACGGTTCGGAGGCGAGTGCTTGGAAACCTACCACTGCAAAAAGTGGCAAGGCGCTGGGTGCTTAGCCTATGGGCAGCTTGCATCCGCTAAAATTCCGCTTTCAAGGATGATTTCACCCGCCTTATATTGGGTAATGACAGGGGATGATTTTTCATTGGATATAAACAACCCGGAAGAACCTAAAATATTGGTGGTAGGCAATAATCCCGACCGCCAAAATATCTATTCCTGTGCTTTGGGACTATATAATTCCCGTATCGTGAAACTGATAAACAAGAAGCACCAACTGAAAAGTTCTGTAATTATTGACGAGTTACCGACCATCTATTTTCGGGGGCTGGATAACTTGATAGCAACGGCACGAAGCAACAAGGTGGCGGTCTGTTTGGGCTTTCAGGATTTCAGCCAGTTACGCCGGGATTATGGGGATAAAGAAAGCAAAGTAATCGAAAATACAGTGGGTAATATCTTTTCCGGTCAGGTGGTTTCTGAAACAGCAAAAACGCTTTCAGACCGTTTCGGAAAGGTACTGCAAAAACGGCAAAGTATGACTATCAACCGGAATGATAAATCAACCTCTATCAGTACGCAAATGGATAGCCTGATACCACCCAGTAAAATATCCAACTTAACACAAGGTATGTTTGTGGGTGCGGTCAGTGACAATTTCGATGAAAGGATAGAGCAAAAAATATTCCATGCGGAAATTGTGGTGGATAACGAGCAAGTGAAAAGGGAAACCGCCAATTACAAAAAACTGCCCCAAATCATAGATTTTAGGGACGAGGACGGGAACGACTGGATGCAGGAAAAAATACAGGCGAACTACAACCGGGTCAAGCAGGAAGTCCAGCAGATTGTCACGGACGAAATGGAACGGATAAAGAACGACCCTGATTTGCAACACCTGATAAAAATAGATGAGTAAATGAGCAGGGGATTATACCCCTGCTTCTATCCATTCCTCAGGAATAAGTGCATTATCTTTTTTCTTTCCACGCCAATTTCTAATTAACTTTATACAGTCTGCATAGTCTTTCCAAGTGGCTTCTCCTGCGTGTTCAATGATAATAACCTGAACTTGAGAGTTTGTTCGTTTTTTGAAATCTGCTAAAACTTGAAAAATTCTTTTCACCTTTAATACGGCTTCTTCATTATTTACTTTCTTTTTGTTCTTTAGTTCAGGAAAATAAACTTGAGATGGTTGGTCAAAAACTATAAAACTAGGAACTTTGTTATATTCTTTTGTGGATAACAAGTATTCATGTATAGCAAGTATGGTTGAGATGTGATATGACATAAAATTGTGACCACTTCCAATTTCCCATAGAAAATCTTTTCTACTCGAAGATGAGAATTGAAGAGTTAAATTTTCTATATCGAATAATATGTTGTCGTTACAATATTCTGCTCCAAATATTCGAGCATAGTATTTGATTTTATCGCTAATATTTTGTAGAATTCTTTTCTTATTTTGCTCTAAAGTGTCAGAATTGAATTCTTTTTCTATGCTGTATATTTTGTTATTTACCTCATTCAAATCTGATAATAAACTTCCATTGTTTGCTATTTTGTCATAATTCTTCAGTGATTCTTCCAACTTTCCACCAAAGCGAAAAATAGAATTTAGCATCTGATGTTGTTTTTGGTAATCTTGATTTTCTTGGGATAAAGTTTGTTTTTCGATACGAATTTGATTAAGTAATGTTTCTAATTTATTGAGGTCTGATTTTAAATTAGAAATTTCTTTTGTGAAAACTCTATGACTATCTGTTACTTTTCTTGAGAGAGTATTTAATTCTAAACTTAATGCAGAATAATTATCTATATATGTTTTTGCTAAAGTATTATTTGAACCACAAAAGGGACATGTATTATTATCAAAGCAATCTTTTAACCAGCTTAATGCATCTAGTCTACCATTTTGAGTCTGAATATCATTTCCATAATTAATATTGCTGATTTTAACATTCTCAACTAGGCGTAGTTTTTCTTTTTTTTCTTGAATAGAAATAGCTGTTTGATATTCTTTTTCATCCAATTCTGCTAATCTCATGCTAATTTGCGATGATGCTCCCTCTTTTATTATTGGTATAACATTCCTATTTATTTTATTTAGAACGTTTCTTAACTGGTTTACATATTTTTCTGATGACCATGAATTTTCGATGTCATCTAGTTTGCTATCTGTTAAACCTAATTCATAGGCTATTGCATAGTAACTTTTAACTTCACTTAGCCAAGTGTTTGCAATATTTTTACGTTGTTCAATCTCTTTTTTTAGAAGTTTAGCTTGTGTCTGTAATTCTTTCAATTCTTCTTTAAGACTCAATAGCCTGTCATTTAATATTCCTAATATATAAGGGAAAATAGTAATCAATTTTTCTCTATTTTGGTATGTATCTGCTTTGTAGAATAACGCATAGGGGTTAGCTACTAAATGTTGAGGTTGAAAATTTAATGATATTAAATCTCGAAAACTTGCTGGTTGAGCAATACTTTTTTCTCCTAAATCAAAGCCTGTTAGTTGTGCTAATTTGTTTAATTCTAATATAATATCTTTATAATTAGCATTTTCTTCTATTGCGTGGGGAATTACAATTTTCTTACCACGTTGGATATACATACTTGTAGATACAATATCTAATCCGGCTTCTTTTCTTGCTAAAAGAATTTCTCCATCATTATGATGTATAATAATCCCAAACCAGCTAGTCAAGTCTCTTATATATCCGATTGGAATACTGCATTTACTACTTGCTAAACAATAGTCTATTATCGAAATTATTGCTGATTTCCCTTTTGCGTTATCACCAGAAATTACATTCACAAAGTCTGCAACAAAAGGAATTATGCGTATTTTCATTTTTTGGTTCTTAGGCCACAATATAATTTTGCTAATTTTACAATCCATATCAAAAGGTTATATTATAGTAGGAACATATTTCTTCATCTTCTAGATTACCTAACCAATGTCCTAGTCTTCGTGCTGTTTTCAACATTTTATCATAATCTTGTTTTTTAGAAGAATCAGGAATTGATTTTCCTCTGTTGGGTATAAGTTCGGCATTTTCCTTGTCATAAAATAATATAGATGTAGAAAATGCAATATTTAATGATTGAAAAGTTATCTCTGAAAAAGATTTCATCTTTAGAGGTAGAGAATCCCAATTCAAGGTATTGTTATTTAGAGACTTTATCATGCTTCCTAATTTATAGCTTCTTCTATAAATTTCATCAGAAAAGTCTTTAGAAAATGCGATAGGGAGCACCATAAAAGAAAAAGGTAATTTTATACCTCTATTTTTTACAGAATAATATTCCTTTGTAAATTGATAGATAAGATGGCTACCTACAATTGGATTTTGCAAAAGAATAAACTCATCTATTTCCAATATTTGTTCCATATTTATTTATTATATTTTGCCAATTAGGATGCCAGCCAATGAGTAAACTATTAGCTAACTTATGATAACTTCCATTGCTTAGATAACTATATGTTGGTTCTACTCCAGCAAGTTTTCCTTTATATTTTAACGTTTCACAATATACTTCATACCCAATGTCAGCAGGTGTGTTTTTATTTAATCGTTTGTGCTTCCAAAAAACTTGTTGCCAATTTTCCTTCAGACTTTCTTCGTATGCAATTATATGTGATTGAGTTATATTTGCATTTAAAGCATATTTATGCTTTTCTTGTTTTGCCCTTAGAAAATCTTGTATTGCTTTTAATTTTTCATCTTCACCGACCTCTATAATATCCAGCTGTTTCACAAACGTACTTCCTTTTTCTTTTTCTTGTTCATAGCTTGTAACAGGTATTAAATCAGTAGCTTGTTCTATAAATGGCTTCAGAGCTATTTGTTGTTTTAAAAAATCTCTTTTTTTCCATAACATTTTTGGGGTAAATAGAGAATCTAAATCTTTTTCCCATAATGAGAGACAAGTATTTACAATCCACCCATAGAGAGAATTCATTATATCATAATATGGAATTTCATCATCTTTTAGATGAAGATTTTGGATAATCTGTTCTATAAAATTTTGCCTATCATAATTTTTGTGACATTCACACAATTCTATCCTTTTCAACAAGCCAACAATATCTTCTTTGCTATATTCTTTAAATTTATCAATATATGGCAATAGAGTTTTACTTTTATTGTTATTGGCTATGTTTGTTAGTTCTTGATATGCTGTATTATATATATTTTTATCCACAGAAGCAGATGAAAGGCTTTTTATAATGCTATTTCCTTTACATGATACATTTGTTGCTAATAAAAATTTAGAGTTAGCAACATCTATATTTTTTGTTTTTATCAATGTAAGCCAATTTGTAATTGATTTCCATAAATTTTTATTAGTATTTGAAAAGGGATATTTCTTTTTAATACTTGCTTTATCTTGTTCATAAATTGTTTCAATATCCTCTCCTTGTTGCAAACGAATAACAACATCATCATCTGTTTCGATTGAAACAATCGAATTTTCGGGAGATACACTTAGCCAATAAAGAACTCTGTCTATTTGGTATAAATAGCCATACATTTGTCCTTTTGCTGCATATAAGTAGTCTGATAAAGATTCACTCATAATAGCCTTATTTCTTGTCAATTGCAAATATAATAAAAAATATTCGTTTTATTACATATTCATATTTATATGCAATGATAAGACAAATGAAGCCAAACGGGGACTAATGAAGCCACACGTTCCCAAATCCTTAAATATACTCTATTTCATCCTTACTTTTACTTCCGAAAATTTTATTTATTCACTAAAATTCAAAAAGTTATGGATGTAAACACAGCCAATCAATCCACCACTGACGAACAGATGATGGATATTCTTCTTGTACTGGATAAGGAGAAAAAGACAATCAGCACAGTAAAAGGCGTGGATGAAAACGGGGAACTTCAAACCGTACCACCGGAGAACAACAGCGAACTACTGAAATTCGACCGTCACGGTGATTTCTTTTCCAACTTCTTTTCCAACATGATGAACCAGTTGAAGAACCCGACCCGTTTTAACTTCTTCAAAATCCCGAAATTGGAACTTCCCAAAATCGAGTCGATAATCAGGGATAACTTCAACAACCCTACACCGGAAAATGAAGCGAACATAGAGCGTTACCGGGTGACACCTGAAACCGTGAAGCAGGAAGCGAAGAAAGAACAGCAGGAAACCCAAAACGGGCAGCAGCCAGCCAAAGAAGCGGGAACAACAGCACAAGCACCGCAGCAACCTGACAAAAGCAAATATTACATCGACCCCGACAAGGTGGACTGGGAAGCCCTGAAGAACTTCGGTCTATCCAAAGAACAACTTGAAAAGGCAAAGGCTTTAGAACCCATGTTAAGGGGCTATAAGTCACCCGGAGCGTTCACCATTTCGGGAAACTACAATTCCGCCATTATGAAACTGGACGCACGCCTATCTTTCCGGCACGACAAGGACGGGAATGTAGTTTTGGCGATACACGGCATCCGCCAAAAGCCGGAACTCGAACGTCCGTTTTTCGGGCATGAATTTTCTAAAGAGGATAAAGCCAATCTTCTTGAAACGGGCAATATGGGACGCATAGTAAACCTGAAAAACTATATCACGGGGGAAATGATACCCTCTTTCGTCAGCGTGGATAAGGTAACAAATGAATTGGTTTCCATGCGTGCAAGCAGCGTCCAAATCCCTGATGAAATAAAGGGTGTCAAACTGAACAAGGAACAGCAGCAAGCCTTACGGGAGGGAAAAGGGGTATTCCTTGAAAATATGATTTCCAACCGTAAAAATCCCTTTTCCGCAACCGTTCAGGTCAACGCCGATAAGAAAAGTCTGGAATTTATCTATCCCAATGCCAAACAGTCGCAGGAGCAAGGGCAGAAACAGACGCAGCAGAACAGCCTTGTCACCAGTGACGGTGTAACCATTCCCAAGAGTATTTCAGGAATAGAGCTATCCCGCCAGCAACAGCAGGATTTAGTCAATGACAAGACTATTTTTGTTGCCGGGCTGAAAGACCGGAGAGGGGTAGAATACGATGCTTATATTCAGGTGAACCATGATAAGAAGAAGTTAGGCTTTTACAGTGACAATCCCAGCTTTGACCGTTCCGCCGTGAAAGAAATTACTCCGGCAAGCAAGAACCGTACACAGGTGGCAGTCAATTCGGAGGGCAAGACCAACGAAGCCACCAAGAAAGTGAAAGAACCCTTGAAAAAGGGTCAGGACAAGCCCACTGAAAAACAGAAAACCAAGCAGGATAAAAAGGAGAAGCAGGAACAATCCGACAAGCCCAAGCAAAGCAGGGGACGCAAAAGATGATGGCTGCATTAATCCTTATCCCGATTGTCGGTGCTGTCCTGTTCGTCTTTGCCTGTTATAGGGCGGACTGGAAAGCCATTGACGAACAGAACCGACAATTTTATGTAGATGGTTATCACATCTACTATGACCGGAAAATCCTAAGACAAAAAGAAGTAGAACAATTTAAATCCAAATTAGAATGATTGCAATAATCGGAGAAAAACCGAGCGTGGCTAAAAGTATAGCAGCCATAGTGGGAGCGAACGAAAAACAAGATGGCTATCTTTCAGGTAACGGGTATCTCGTTACCTGGGCGTTCGGCCATCTTGTAGGGCTGGCAATGCCGGAAGCATACGGCATACAGAGTTTCCGCCGGGAAAGTCTGCCTATTATCCCGGATAGTTTTCAACTTACACCCCGACAAGTGAAAGCGGAAAAAGGGTACAAGGCAGACCCCGGCGCATTGAAACAACTAAAGGTAATCAAAGACGTATTCGACCAGTCGGATAAGATAATTGTCGCTACCGATGCAGGGAGAGAGGGCGAACTCATATTTAGATATATTTACAATTACATTGGATGCAACAAGCCCTTTGTCCGTTTATGGATAAGCAGCCTTACCGACAAGTCAATCCGTGAGGGATTGCAAAACCTGAAAGCCGGTAACCTGTATGACAACCTGTTCCGTTCGGCACAGGCACGCAGCGAAGCGGATTATTTGATAGGAATTAATGGTACACAGGCTTTAAGTGTGGCAGCCGGACAAGGTATTTTTTCTTTGGGACGGGTACAGTCGCCCACGTTGGCGATGATATGTACCCGCTTTTTAGAGAACAAGAACTTTATACCGCAAAAGTATTGGCAACTGAAATTACAGACAACTAAGGACAATGTAACTTTTACGGCACTATCCACAGAAAAGTACGATATGCAGCAGCCCGCCATCGACACGCTGCAAAGGATAAAGGAAGCGGAAACAGTACAGGTGAAAACCGTAGAACGTAAGGAAGTGAATCAAGAACCGCCCTTGCTTTATGATTTAACTTCACTCCAAAAAGAAGCGAATACGAAACTGAATTTTTCCGCAGACAAAACCCTATCCATCGCACAAAAGTTATACGAGGGTAAACTAATCAGCTACCCCCGAACCGGAAGCCGTTATATCTCACAGGACGTGTTCGAGGAAATCCCGGAACGTCTTGTTAATTTGGAACAATACGCCCGCTTTGCCGGATATGCCGCCGGGATGAAAGGCAAAGCCTTAAATTCCCGTTCCGTGAACGATGGCAAGGTAACAGACCACCACGCCCTGATAGTAACGGAAAACCTGCCCGGTAAACTGGAAACGGACGAACAGGCAATCTATGAACTGATAGCCGGACGGATGTTGGAAGCCTTTTCTGAAAAATGCGTCAAAGACGTTACCTGTGTAACGCTGGAATGTGCAGGGTCGCTTTTCACGGTCAAAGGGTCTGTAATCAAGTCCGCCGGATGGCGTGCCGTATTCGGCGAGAAAGAGGACGGGGAAGATAACGCAACCCTGCCCGCCATGCAGGACGGAGATAGTTTACCGCTTTCCGGCATTGAATTACTGGAGAAACAGACCAAGCCCAAACCGTTACACACGGAAAGCAGTTTGCTTTCTTCAATGGAAACGGCGGGTAAGGAACTGGAAAACGCCGACCTGAAAGCCAGCATGAAAGATACGGGTATAGGCACACCCGCAACACGGGCAGCCATCATCGAAACGCTGTTTTCCCGCCAGTATATCGTCCGGGAGAAAAAGAACCTTGTCCCTACCGAGAAAGGTCTTGCCGTTTACAACATCATCCGGGACAAGAAGATAGCAGACGTTGAAATGACGGGAATGTGGGAAAACACGCTTGCCAAAATCGAAAGCGGGGAAATGAACCCCGACACGTTCCGCAAAGGTATCGAAGTGTACGCACGGCAAATCACGGCTGAACTTTTGGATGTTCAGCTTTCTTTCGCTTCGGGTAGTGGTTGTATCTGCCCGAAATGTAAGACCGGGCGCATCTTATTCTATCCGAAAGTCGCCAAATGTTCCAATGTGGATTGTTCCGTTACCATCTTCCGCAACAAGAGCGACAAGCAGCTAACGGACAAACAGATTACCGAACTGGTGACTACCGGGAAAACCGGGCTAATCAAAGGCTTTAAAAGCAAGAACGGCAAAGTCTTTGACGCTTCACTTGCCTTTGACGAACAGTTTAATGTTACTTTCGTGTTCCCTGAAAAGAAAGGCAAACCGAAGAAATAAGACGGAAATCATTATATTTGCCACAGAAAGTTTCATTATAGATAGATTTATAATTGAAATTTTTGTGGTTGAAGCACCCGGAGGGACACCGGGTGCTTTTTTAATCATTCTCCTTTATACTGGTAGGTCAGGCAAACGACCTGATTGTCTATCACCCGGTGTCCGGTCAGTTCCCACTTCGACCCGAAAGTCTTTCCTATGAACTTGATACCGTCCCCCAGCATGACCGGAACGATATACAATGTTATTTTATCCAGCAGGGACGCTTCAATCAGCGAGGTTATAAACTTACCGCCACCAATAACCTGAATGTCGGTTTCCGAACTTGATTTAAGTTCATTGATTGCCCGTAAGGGCATATCGGTAAGAAAGGTTACATTCTCCTTTTCGGTCACATTGGTGTCGTAGTGGGACACTACAAAAGTCTTTTTACTTTTGTACGGCCATCCGCCCCAATGTTCAAAAATACAGGTATAGGTATTTGCACCCAGTAGCAGGTAATTTATAGTTTCGTATTCCTTATTCAGTAAGGTTCTTAGATTTTGGGGCATCCAGTCCAGTTCATTGTCTGGTGTTGCGATAAACCCGTCAAGAGATACAGCGATGTTCGCTTTTATTTGCTTCATATTATCAGGTATTAAACAGTTTATAATCCTTATTCAAACTGTCCGCCAGTGCATCAAAAAAGAAGCGTGAACTTACGCTGCTTCAAAGTAGAGGTACTGGCATACCTAAATGACGAAACAGGCAAGCCCACGCTATGTTAAAACATAGCATAGACATTGCGCTGAAAATCTCGTCATTATTGAAAAGTGCCAGTTTTCTACTTTGAGACGTTCTGCGAACGAATATGTTATATATAAAGGCGAAATCACAGATAACTGTTCAATCGCCGTTATCTTCTCATGTAACTTTTGCAAAGTTAGCCAAATCCCTGAAAACTCCGGCATACAATAAAAGAAATCCTGCCTTATCTCACGACAAAACAGGATTTAAAGCCATTAGAAAAGAAAAAATTAATCGGTTTTCTCACGGATTAACTTGTGTACATCCGTTGCTCGGTAATAACATCTACCGTCCAGCATAAGGAAAGGGAGTATTCCCTTTTTCCGGTAACGGGTCAGTGTTCGGGGAGCTACTTTCAGAAGCAGGCACAAGTCCTGATTATCCAGCAGTTCTTCCCCGTCCAAACAGTTACGCCCGTTTATCACCCGGTCTATCTTCTTGTCCTGCATATCGAACCTATCCATGATACGTTCCATCCATGCGGTAAAATCATCTTTATCTATATACATAAGGCTGCCTGATTAAATCATACCAATCATAAAATAACTTTGGTTGGACGGGTCTTTAATGATAATGTCCCGTTCCCGCATGAAGCGGATATAGCTTTTTGCGGTGCGTTCCTTCACGTCCAAAATCTGCTGTATCTGCTCGCACAGGTCTATGTAGGTTATATGTTCCTGCCTGCCGAACACGTCACGGGCAACCCCGACCAGTTCCTTTTCCTTGCGCTTCTCTTTTTCCTCACGGGTCTTTTCACCCCTGTAAAGGTGCATCCCGGCTGCCTTGTCCCACGAAAAGAGCATCAAGGGAACATCCAACGGGCTACCGTCCCTTACTTTCAGTGCTTTCACAACCGACAAAGCCGGGTCTTCGTCTTTTTCTATCGAGAGGATGGCAGCCGCTTTGCGTTGAAGTTCCGAGCCTAAATGCCCCCGCAGTTTCAATCCGTTGGGTATGAAATGCAGCACGCAGATGATGCAGGTTTTATATATTCCCGCCAGTCGGTAAAGTTCATCTATGATTGCCACGCTTTCCGCTTCGTCATTGGCACATCTTACAAGGTCTGCAATACCATCTATCACTACCAACTGAATACCCCCATATTGGAAATAATACCTGTCCATGCTCTGAACAATGGCGTGCAGCCGTTCTTTGCGGGACATACCCGTAAGGCAGAAAGCCTTAAACTCATCCGGCTTGTCGGTCTGTTTCGCCCTCTTTATCAGGTTGGTTACATTCTTGAACAGTTGTACTTCCGATTGTTCCGTATCATAAAGCAGGACGGCTTTATGTTTCGTGTTCTCACTTACATTGATACCCAGCGTATCAATCTGAATATCCGCCGGACGGATTGAACCCGCCACCAGTGCAGCCACATAGTTACTTTTCCCTGTTCCCTCTCCGCCAGTGATGCAGCACAAGTTCCCCTGTGTTCCCAGTGGAACGTCACCCGCCGAAATAATTTCCTGCGCTTTTGCCGGAGGATTATTAAAATCAATCTCACACGATTTAAGCATAGTCATTGTTTCATTATAGATTGTATCTAAGAAGTCGATAAATAGTTTGATGAAATTTTCCCGGCTGTTACCCGCCCGGAAATAATCGGAAATATCCTTTTCCGCTTTTGTCCCCTGCAAAGGGAGAAGCAACCGTTTCACACCGTATTCACAGAGTTGTTTCTCATGCTTTTTTGCGCTTTCCACTCCGGTAGCATCCATATCGTAAAGCAATATGATATGTTTAAACCGGAATGTAAGTTTATAAATGATGTTCGGCGGAACTGTTACCGTTTCGCTATTGAAGCAAATCGCATGGAAACCATGCGCTGCCAGTGACATGACATCTTTTTCCCCGCCCGTAATAAACAGGGTATCGCCTTTACTGGGTAGCTGTTCCAGCCCGAAACAATAGCTTTCGCCGATATTTCCGCCATATAGAAAGCGGGTCTTGGAAAACGGTCTGTACAGTTTGATGAAACGTTTGTTCTTATACCCGTAAATGGGTTCTTCATTAGTGGAAGAATAAGAAAACGGATTGCCATCCGCATTTTCACTTTGGAACTGAACCACTGAACAGACTTTATACTGTTCCAGTATTTCAGGGGTAATGCCGTATTGTTGCCAGTATTCCAGTTCGGAAGCGGTGAGTTTCCTCTCCTTGAATGTGTACGGTCTGCCAGTACGTTCTACCGGAACAGGCACAGGCTTTTCCGGTTCTTTGAATGTTTTAGGCACAGGTATGGGATTACCCTCTGAAAGTCCCAGTGACAAATCCCGGTCTATAATCCGTAATATTTCTATGAAACTGCTTGAATTGTTACAGTCCAGCCCTTTGAGCATCCCCACAAAAAAGAAGCAGTCGCCGGAATAATTGTCATTTCCAAAATCTTTCAGCTTATAACTGTTGCTACGGCGGTCAAAATAGATGTTACAGGACGCTTTGCTGTCCTCATACAACGGATTAAGGAAATTACGACCGACCCGCCACGTGCCGGGAATATAATGTTTAAATACGTTCAGACCGTTATTTGTCCTCTCTAATATTTCGTCTTTCCTTAACATATAGCTTGTGGTTGGTTATCAAGTTACGCATACATTCGTCATTACTCTTTATCAAACGGCTTTCCAGCAACCGTTTTATTTCACCGATTTTATAGAAATTGCGTCCCCTGATGGTAGAGTAAGCGATTTCTCCTTTGGAACGAAGCCGTTGCAGGGTGCGGTCGCTGATTTTCAGGAAAGTACATACTTCGTAACTATCCACCCAAATATCATCCTCATTCTCTTTGCAGTCGTCCTGACGGGAAAATACATAGTTGGCAATCACATTGATTTTTGCCATCAATTCCTTAAAGGCTTTTGTTTCTACTGTTATTACATCCATAATTATACTATAATTGTTTGGATGCAAAGGTGCAGGCTTTCAAAAACTTAACTTGCCAAGTTCAAACCAAGTTGGTAGATTTATTTTTTGAGGGAAATTAGAGGGAAATAGAGACAAAAAGAGGTTTTTAGATAGAATTATACCTTAAAAAAGAGGAAATAAAAAACAACCAAGTTGGTATGAACTTGGTTGTTTTAGGAAAGATTTTTATTAGATGTTATCGTCTTCATCCATCTTACGAAGTAGTTTATGTATCAGACTATTCAGAAATGGCGTTCTATCCCTTTTCCTTTCTCGCATAGCAAGATAAGTTCTATAATAATCTCCTAAGTCAATTTTAAAGGACGCTTCGATATAGGTCATTATCTCCTTGATGTCTGCATTGCCATTATTCAAAACACTTGCTGCATATATTGAATAACCTAATTCAATGGCAGCTACTTTGGGGGCAGTCCAACGGAAAGGATTATCAGGTAGTGAAGCCCGGCTTTTGTCTAATACAACTTGTTTGTCAATGCTCTGCAGTCTTTGCTCCAAATAGATTTCCAGCATATCATAGGCTAAAATCTTCGCTACCTTATGGTCGTAGCAAGTTGCAAACAAAGGGTCTTTATCAAACATACCACAGCCATGACAAAGTTTGTAATTTTCACGACCTCTAAGAAAATAGTATTTATCTAAATGTGTGGATTTAGAACGATAATACTGATAGAAGTCAAGATTAGCATTACAAAATTCTGTGATTGCCATTTGTTTCTTCTTGTAATATTCTTTAAGAACCTCTTTACTGCCATTTGGTTTTCTTAGTTCAAGCAGATATATGTCATTAAAATATATCAACTTGCTTAAAACAAACGGTTTAATATCTTTAAAGAACGATATTTCTTCGTTGACATCCTGAAAGCTATATTGATGGGTAAATTCCCTTAACTCTTCAAACAAAGGTCTGATGAAGTTAATCATGTGCAAAGCCTTATCCGAAGATATATCACTATCTATACAGGACATTTCTATCTCTGAATTGATTTTAGATATTATTTCATTAGAAAACGGTTTCATCATATATAACTACTTATATTGAAATTGTTCATAATCAAATCTATATAAATAAGATTAAACATTTCATTGCTTCTGACAATCACATTGTTCAAACATCTTATCCTCTTTTATCTCTTGTTTGATGAGTTTTGAATCTTGAAAAGTAAAAATTGTAGTAACTATGAAGCCAGTTTCTTTATATAAAGGACTTAAATTAAATTTTTCTTTATAGTATAACTTCTCTTCTAATTCATTTCCATGAGTAAAAGACTGTGTTTGGCTAAATGGCTGACCAAATTTAGCTAAGAAATTGCTTTTGCTAATTCCAAGTTCAACTTTATCTGTTGTAAATCGGCTGATTTGTTTCTTTGTATGACAACTACATAAAGCAGTGATACATAAGAATAAGATTGAAAAAATTTTAATATTTATATGTTTCATCTTCTTAATTTCCATTATTATAGTGCGGTATCAATATTTAGGTCTTCATTGATACCTGCACTATCTATTTCCTTATCTGTCATTGCTAATATCCTATGGAAAAACTATTTCATCCATTTAAAACTGAATCTTATAACTAAGATTAGGTAATATGTTGCTTATATCTACTTTTTCTATCATTTTCGTTTGTTCGTTATACTGATACCCGTGCTGACCGGTATATCCGGTCAGGTTCAAGAGTTGAAGCCCGAACTCGTGGGAGACACGTTTTTTGTTTAGCTTATAACTAACACCTAAATCGACAGTAAATGCCGGTGAGAACTGTTTGCTAAATGCTTGCGTTTCATCATAGATAATATCCTTTTCCGTTAAAGAACTTGCTTCGTCGATAGGTGTATAACGGTCGCCACCCTGATAAGACAGACGAATGTTCGTATTAAACATGTGTTGGTGTTGCTTTCCCCATATCCATTCCTTACCGCCTAAAGCATTGAACAAATATCCCCGGTCAAGCCGTGTATTGCGCCAAATGTTATCCCCGCCACGATATTCGGATTTAAAGACGGAACCGGTCAGCATATAATAATATCCTTTATTCAGATAACGTTCCAACGTTATATCTATGCCGTAATTCCGTCCCTTGCCTTTATTCACTAATTGACGGTCTAAGTAGTAAGTATCGTGATTGATAATAGAGAAAGACGTGCCGGGTTCGACAGGTACATTAAACAATGCCTGATAATAAGGCTCTATCTTCAAATGGGTGTTTTCTGAAATGCTTAAATCATAAGCCAATACAAAATGATGTGCTTTAGCAAAATCCAAGTCTTTATTCACTTCTTCATTTCCCGCTTGAGAAGTTTTTACATAGTAATAATCCAATTTCTCACGGCGGCTATGTAATCCGTAAGCTAAAGAAAGGGATTGTTTGGGACTAAAGTTCCATTTTAAAGCTAAACGTGGTTCTACCGTCCAGTTTGAATTAAGGGTGAAGAATTGAGCATTCACTCCTACGCTGGCTGTCAATTCGTCTGTCAATTTGAAAATAGAGTTACTGTATGCCGATAGAACCATAGCTTCCCCATTGCCTTTGACAATCTTTTGCATCGGTAGATTTTGCCCGAAATTAGGGGATAAGTTAAAATCCAAATCATATAATAGTCCGGTAATAGTAATGCCTGAACGGTTGGTGTGCCGGGCACTATACTTTTTATTAAAGTAGGAGTTTAAGACAATATCCAAATTGGTGCTTTTCATATCTACAACAGGCAAATAGTAGGATGAATTTTGCCCAAGCAGTTGTTCCACTTTGGGGCGATTATCCGAATAGGTCGCCGCCAATGACGTTTTGAAATAAGCATCCCTGGCTAAATTATATCTATGGGTAATGCCACCCGCAGCTTTTGCCATTTTTATGTTACCTTTCTGTCTGTTGTCGAATGTTTCCCATTCAGAACGATTTTTCATAGCTTCGTATTTATCTATATCCAGCAAGCCGATTCCCCATATCGAGAATGTACCGGCTTTGCGTGTGGGAAAATTCAGCTTGAACGTAAGGTCTTGGTAGCTAATTCCCGTATTATCGGTAAAAGCTCCCATCAGTCCGGTAGTAGAATAACGGTAATCAAAAATATAGGAACTACCCGACTTTTTATTAATGGGACCTTCGGAAGCAAAGTCGAGCCCCAAATTTGCTATTTGAAACGAATGTTCATACTTTTCACTATTCCCATTCCTGATGGTCATATCGAATACGCCTGACAGGGCATTGTTATATTCTGCCGGAAAAGCACCAGTAAAGAAATCCGAATTACCCATTACCTGACTGCTCAATCCTGAAAACAAGCCACCGCCCACACCTGCTACATCGGCAAAGTGAGTAGGATTAGGAATTTCTATGCCTTCCATTTTCCACTGCAAAAATTGGGGAGAATTACCGCGTATGGCAATGGCATTAATTCCCGGAGTTCCGGCTACACCGGCAAAAGATGTAGCAAGACGAGCCGGGTCGTCCAATCCGCCCGCAAATCGGTTGGCTTCCTCGACACTTATCATACGACCACCCGTCAAAGCCATTGCATTAAGCGGACGTTCTTTATTAATTCTTGCACGTACCACAACTTCATCCAACTTTTGGGAGTTTTCAACCAACGCAATATCACAATTCACTTCTTTGGTAGAAGTAAGCAAGATTTCTTTCATTACGGCAGGCTCATAACCAAGATAAGATACCTGAATATCATATCTGCCAATAGGAATACTATTGAACCTGAAATACCCTAAACTGTCGCTTGTCGTGCCTATTTGCGGATGAGTATTTGAAAGAACCACGTTGGCGTATGGAATGGAAGAACCGGATGCAGCATCTTTGACAATTCCCTTTATGGTTTGTCGGGGAGTAACGCTTTGGGAAGAATTGGAGGGTACAGGAATGATAATAATATGCAGACCGTTGATTTTATAAGTGAATCCGGTATCTTTTAACGCCTTTTCAAGAACTTCTTTGAGTTCTGCCTTTTTGACGTTTATTGTAATCTTCCGTCCGTCATCTATTTGAGCTTTGCTATAAGCCACCGTGTATTTGCTTTGTGCTTCAATCTGCTCAAAGACCTGTTTAATAGTGATGCCACGCCCCGAAATAGTGAATTTCTCATTTTGGGCATTTGAATGAATAGAGATAAAAAGGAAAATAATCAGGCAGATTATTTTATAGCCCGAACTATTTTGCCTAAATTTGAACTTCGATAAAGACATATTTTAATAATTAAAAAGTTAAATACTATTTCTAAATGGAACAAATTTGACTTTTATGAACCGGGAAGTGGCTTCTAAACAATTTCCGGTTCTTTTTTCTATTTACCACCCCCTTTCTGTATCAACGTTATTTTACTATCTTCTTTTTTGTATTCAAAACCACCTACAACATCCTGCAATATATCCAAGACGTCTTCAAGACTTTCATTATTCATAAATTTCAGGGTATAAGGTATATTGGAGAATCCTTGTTTGTCATACTCAACAGTTACCCCAAATCGGCGTTCAATCGTATTTATAATATCATTGAATGTAGCATCCTGAAAGACAAGTGAACCCTCTTTCCAACCGATATTTTCACCTGTAACAGTATTTATCAATACGGATTTATCAATCTTATTAAATACAATCTCCTGATTAGGTTTAAGAATATACCTGCTATCTGCTTTTTCGGATTGAATATCAACCTGTATTTTGCCACGATTCAGCGTAGCAATTGTACGGTCGTCCGATGGATAAGCCGATATGTTGAATTGCGTTCCAATAACTCTTACAGATAAGTCTTTCGTCTTTACAATAAATGGTTTAGCGGCATCGCTTGCTACCGAGAAATAGGCTTCTCCTACCAATGTTACCACTCGGACGGAATCCTTAAATTCAGACAGATAAGTTACTTTTGTACAAGAATTTAATAAAATGGTCGTTCCGTCAGACAAGGTGCATTGCTTTTGTTGATTGCTTGAAGTTATCACCTCTATCATTTTTACGTCTTGATTTATATAGAAATAACCGCCCAGCAACAAGAGTATAGGAATAATCACAGCAGCACTTCCCAGCAAAACACGTCGCATCTTTAAACGCTTCTTTTTACTTTCTATTTGCCTGATGGTATTCTTCACTCTCTCCAATGCCCTGTATGTATTATCATTTGGAGGAATTTCTATTTCATCCCAAATGGCAGACATGGCATTATTCTTTTCAGCAGTCCATTTCTCTTTGATTATCCACTTTTGTACCTTGCTTTCGATTTCAGGAGGATATGAATTTAGAAAGAACTGTTTGAGTATCTGATATATATAATTCTCTTTCATAGTTGCATTTTTATATTGTTAGAAACCAATAGAAACACGTCCGGACGATTCTAATTTCCATTTCTGCGATTTATTATCATACTGATATTCTGCTCCAACACTCATTTCTGTATCTTTCTTTAAATCGACAGAAACAGATGCACCTACACCTGTATGGGGGAATAATGGATTATAAGCAGAAAATGGAGATTGTTCTCCCGGAAAAATATATTGTCCCCATATATTCAAGCTGATACTATTTGTAAGGGCATATTGCATTCTTGTATTTACTCCCATAATATCCTGACGAAAAAGAGGTGAGGCAAAGTAAAACTGGCGGCTGAACATTCCCCCGGCGTCAATAGATAATCTTTTAGATGGCATCCAACGTATAGCACCATTAATCGAAATATACTCTCCCAGTCCTATATAAGATACTTTCTGACCACTACCTACAAACGAAAATTGTTTGTATATATGATTTTGCTGAAATCGGTAGAAATCAGTAAGAATAGGAATATTTTTCATAATCATTGGATAAGCATAGAAAAAAGGAGATAACCCCTGTGAAGAATTGACAGGTGCTATTTCCGATGAAGTAGATAGTTCCTTTTTAATTACTTCCTTTTTATTGACCTCGTCCGGTAATTCCGGGTTAATATGTTCAGTGTTTAATAGCTGTTCCCCTGCATTTACAGAAGATTTACTTTGTACATCTATCCGTTTCTTATCCTCAATGGATTGAGCGAAAAGGGCAGGAACAGATGTCAAAAACAGTAATAACAATATAGTAACTCGCTTCTTCATGATTGTTTTCCTTTCTTTTAGAGTGCTTATACTATATATACAACCATGTAGCTTGTTACTCCCGACCTAAATCGAATATTTTTCTCCTAAACGAAAAAAATCAAGAAAGCTGATATGACACGCTTGATTTCCTGTAAAGCCAAACTAATCTGATTTTCAACGGTTTTCTTGGATATTCCCAATTCTTCCGCTATCTCATTATTAGATATTCCTTTTTCACGGCTCATCTGATAAATTTTTCTTCTTTGTACAGGCATTCTGCACACAGTCATTTCCACCAAAAGGCTGATTTCTTTCGCAAACAGGATTTCGTCTGAACTGTCTGCTTCCTCTACATCCAAGTCATTGAAGCTATTCCGAAAGTTTTCTTCGACCAGTTTATGTTTTAAGTAGTTTAAAGCTGTATTACGTGCAATTGTATATATATAGGTGTTGAATGCTTTACCGGGGTCTATGGATTGACGGTTTATCCACAACTTTACGAAAATATCCTGTGCCAATTCTTCCGCATCACTTTCTGACCTTAATAGCCCGGTCAAGAGATATTTAACCTTATCAAAGTAGGTCAAAAACACCTCTTCAAAAGCCTTATGGTCACCGTTTTGTAATGCTTCGATGGTTGTAATATCCATACATGTTGTGAATTAGAAATTTAAATACTCGATAAAAATCTCACAAAAGGAACTATATTCCCCTCAACGCTTGCTTTTTCGAGTGCAGCCATATATTTATCCCGCCTTTCCACCGGGATAATCAACCAATCATAACCACCCGATGCTAACATGGTATTCATTAAGAACCGCCCTATACGACCGTTCCCATCCATAAAAGGATGAATATAAGTAAACAGGAAATGTCCTAATACGGCTCTTACGCAGGCTTCCGGTTCTTCTTTGAGCAATTCAAATAAAGTAGTCATGGCATCACGAAGTGCGCCCGGATTCAGGGGTGTGTGCATCGAGTTACGAATATAGACCTGATGGGAACGATAACCGACAATATCGGATGGTTTGATAATGCCTGCCGTAACGCAAGGCATGAACATTTCGCTGTGCCATAGCGATAAATCCCGTTCCGCCACATCCGCACTGTTGCTACCTTTAAGAATATCAGATACGCTCTTTGTGACTTCCTGAAAGGCTTGCCAATAACCACGTGCGGCAAGCGCATTCTTTGAATCCATATCTTCTCCATCCGGCTTCCATGCACCGCTTTTTACTTTGTTTATTAATTCGTCAGTAACCCGATACCCCTCAATAGATAAGGAATGATAAGCATCCAATTTGTATCGTGTTTCCATTCGCTCTAAAAATTCTTTGGCAGAAAGATTACTTTTAAGCCGGGTGAAATTAGCAATTACATCCTCTCTCATATTCTGCCACATCAAGCGCAAACGGACAGCATAGGGAGATTGCGACACATGAATTTCCAGCACCTTTTCAAATGGGTCTTCTTCATTAATGGTATAGCCCATACGTTTCATCGTTCCGGCTATCTCATTGGCTATGTCCGTTCGCCCGATATTACGAAATGCGCCAATCACCCTACCTGCACGGACTGTTTGACCTGTATCTACCAATATCTTCAAAATGTCCGAGCTGTCATTAACCATTGCAAGGGCAGTCCGCATCGTTAGCGCATCGTTGCGATACATGGTAGGCGTAGCTACAATAATAGCTTCCGCCAGTGTATAGAGGTTGAGATTATACGGATTGTTCGTATCAATCTTTGAGGGCAATTCTGCCCCTAAATTGAAAATAGAGGTAGGGGGAATTAACGGAACCATATAATCGTTGCCTTTAGGTGCTCTTATCAGAACTTGGTTAGGTATGGTGGTAGCACCTGTATATATCGACAATGATTGTTCGGCAGATAAACACCACTCATCGCCGTAGCGTTCATTGGCATACCGGGCGATAAAGTTCCAAAACGAAGCATACCATGCCGTACTGTCGCCCGGCATTGCTCTTGGGTCAATAACCACATACCAGCCCTTTATGATAGGTTTGAGAAAATGATTATCAACCAACCTTTTTATGTGTGTTCGGGATAAGTCACTACTTCTAATTATCGTAAAATCATTACCCTGTTGCACTTGTTTGAGCGCATCCAAAGAAGATGCTAACAGTTCTGCTATCGTTGCCATAGTCTTGACTCTTTTATGTATTACACGATTATTCGATTACTGTAAAACACGAATATAACGCATCTGTATTACACGAATATTTTGCAAATATAGTCAAATATACTTGGGAAACAAATAAATAGAAGTATAACAAAGTACAAAGACAGATTTAGGCTACAAAGTTTCTCTACGACAATCCAAAAAGTAGGTGCAAGGTGCAAGGATATATATGTATATATAACTTGCACCTTGCACCTAAGTTGAAAGATTAGTAATCAAACACTTGCATAATTGAAAATGAATGCGTACTTTTGAACCCAAGATAAATGGAGACAGACATCCGCCAAATGCGGACAGAAACCCTTAAAAAAGTCAGTATCCAAATCGTACCCCTCTAAAGGGTGATGATAGTTAACATATTGATATTTAGGACAGTGAACCGGATGGGTTAAAGACCAGGCGGATCACATAAGAACAAAGCCCAAAGAGATAAGTCCTGCAATATTAACGTATTGTGGGACTTTTTATGTTTTAGGGATCGGTCGATAATCCTCCTGTTTTCTTAGCCATAAGTTTGGAATCGGTCACGTTTCACACACTCTTAATTTATTGTATTGCAGCGATATGCTGTGAAGGCTGTGAAGGGGAGCGTGGAGACGCTTACATGTCTCTTATCCCGAAGATGTGATGAGGATGAGCTTGTGGTATTATGACAATTAATCGTAAGATCCATGCCGCAATGTGTATTCCATCAAGGGATAGTATAGTCTAACACCAGACGATCTGATCTTTTCACATCGGTGAAGAGATCTTTTCACCTATGTGATACGATCGTTTCATATCTGTGAAAAGATCATATCACAGGCGTAAAACGATCTTTACCTATAGATAGAACAGCTACTGCTGTGTCAGCTAACGCTTTTAGTTGACTACATTTCGTCTTATAAATAAGCCTGGTTGACTCGATTAATACTTAATAATAATAAAGTGTCTTGTTGTGATTTCGCGTTGAAGGCATCTTCTTTCCCGGCTTTCTAGCGTAATGCCCTTGGCTAAGGGACGCTCTCCGGGAAAGCATCTGGCTTTTCTCGTTCAGTTGTATAATCACGACCGGCTAGTTCGATAGGATGGTTATTTAAGCCCGTAACTCTTCTCGTGATAACTTGTGCCTGTGTGAATGTGGTAAATTCATCCTCGATTTAGTCAACGTTCCTGTGCATATTTCGCAATATATACTTTTCATTAGGGAATCTACCTAATAAATTCTACTTTTAGGACTTAGGGGATTAGGATATATTTGATAGCTTTGCGGAGGAATGGGGTTCGTGCCTCTTTCTCGAATAGATGATAACAATAAAAGTAAATGATAATGAATGAAAAAATGAATACTCCATTGGGTAGCGCTTTTCCCAAGGAACGGGTTCGTTATGCGATGCTTTCTTTCTTTTTAGCGCAAGGTCTTTGTTTCTCTAGTTGGGCTAGCCGTATTCCGGACGTGAAGGATTTCTTTGAGGTGAATTACGCTTTCTATTGGGGGTTGGTCTTGTTCCTGATCCCGGTAGGTAAGTTTGTGGCGATACCGTTAGCGGGTTATTTGGTGTCGAAGTTGGGAAGCCGTATTATGGCGCAGGCCAGTGTGTTGGGATATGCCTTGGCCTTATTCGCGATCGGTACGGCACATAATATTTATCTGCTGGGTGTCTATTTATTCTGTTTTGGGGTGTTCTGGAATCTTTGCGATATATCCTTGAATACGCAAGGGATTGGTATCGAGCGGCTCTATGGACGTACGATTATGGCCTCATTTCATGGAGGTTGGAGTCTGGCGGCCTGTTTAGGAGCTTTGATCGGGTTTATCATGATCGTATCCGGCGTCACTCCGTTCTGGCATTTTACGTTGATTGCATTATTGATTGGAGTGACTGTTTTGGTAAGCCGGAAGTATTTGCAGGAAGACGTGGCGGTTGAGTCACCGGAGGAAGAGAAGGAAGCGGAGAAGAAAGAAGCTCCGGCATTGTTGAGCTTTATCCGTAAGCCGGAAATGCTGTTGATCCAGTTAGGTATCGTCGGACTGTTTGCCTTGGTGGTGGAAAGTGCGATGTTTGATTGGAGTGGACTTTACTTCGAATCGGTACTACAAGTTCCTAAATCCTTGCAGATCGGTTTCTTAGTGTTCATGGTGATGATGACGGTAGGCCGTTTTCTTACGAACTCCGCCTATAGTGTTTTAGGAAAGCAGAAGGTGTTGCAATTGGCGGGTTTCTTTATTTTTGCCGGTTTCTTTATCTCAGCCATGTTGGGCGGTATGTTCGAATCGATGACGGTAAAGGTGATCGTGAATTCCTTAGGCTTTATGTTGGTAGGCTTGGGTATCTCGTGTATGGTGCCTACTATTTATAGCTTGGTGGGTGCTAAATCGAAAACTCCGGTGGGAATTGCCTTGACAATCCTTTCTAGCATCAGTTTTATCGGCTCATTGATCGCACCTTTGTTGATCGGGGCGATCTCGCAGGCTTTCAATATGAAATACGCTTATATCGTGGTCGGCTTGTTAGGGCTTTGTATCTTGCTAATGACTACATTCTGCAAAGCATTCAAGAATAATTAAAGATAGAGAATTGAGAATTGAAAATTAGGAGAGAGCGAATAATTTTCAATTCTCAATTTTCAACTACTCAGGCATTCGTTGTTCCGCTGTCTCTAAGCATCGCAACACATCTTCCTTAGTGCCGTTGAATGGGCCTATTCCTTCGATTTTCAATGTTGTCATAGCTGCCGCGAAACATCCGGCTTCTTCTATGCTTGCGCCTTTGGCACGTTTATAGAGATATCCTGTCATATAAGTATCACCCGCTCCGGTAGCGTTTACTACTTCTTTCGGTATGTAAGCGGGGATTTTATGGAAAGTGGAACCGTCGTAAATGATAGATCCCATGCTTCCGAAAGTCAGCAATACCTCTTTCACGCCCCAATCGTAGATAACTTTTCCTGCGTTCACGGCATCGGTATATCCGGTTAACACCTCCATCTCATGTTCGTTAGCCTTGAGGAAGTGCACGTATTTAAGTACTTCTTTTTTCTCTGGCCAATCCACGGCAAATACATCCTTGTCTCTTACTTCCCGTAGATACCCTTGCGAGTCAATCGATACTAAGCCTTTCCCCGCTAAATACTTTACCACTTCCAAAGAGAAATCATCGGCAAGCAAACTACCAAGGTGGAAGATCTTGGAGTCGATGTTCTCCAGATACTCTACGGTGAAAGGATCTGCTTTCGCCAATACACGTTGCGTACGGTTATCTTGGTTCTCTCCATAAATATTCTCGAAATAAACGGTGTGCTTACTTGGCATCACGGCAACGTCGATACCTTCGGCTCGTAGTTCCTCCACCGTTTTCATCTCAGATTCAGCCAAGGCTGTCACTAGAGTATAGTCAATATCATCGAAATGTTTTATCGCATGCGAGAAATAAAAGGAGGTTCCTCCCGGCATATGGACGGTATTCTTAGGTGTCACTACCTTATCCAAGGTGATGTGTCCTACGCAGCAAAGTTCGTGTGTATTCATTTTTTACTCAGTTTATTATAAAGCGACAAATTTATGAAAAAAGAGTTCAAGTACATAGGATAGTCGTTATTTTGACCAATAAAAGCATAAACGAGGCGTTTCCATTCAAGAGCGAAAGTATTTACATATAGTAGAAACGAAAGTGTTTACCTCTAGAAGTAAAGTCATTTACATATGGAAGTAAACAGCGTTACATCTAGTTGTAAATGTAATATGCTGATAATCCGTATATAATACTGTTGGCGGATAATGCTCGGTGTATCTGCTGGAAATATTCAAATTCACCTTATCCGATAAGCATGCTTATTTGGATTTAGAAAGAAGAATTGATAATCAGTCAACGACATAGATAATATATAATGTACGCTCGTACATTATAATATATGCAATACGCATAGAGGTTATACTACTATATAGGTGATGTATATTTTATGTGCGATGGAATAGAATGTGAGAAACGACTAGTCTAAACGATCGATTTTTCTAGTCATTTGCAAAGGTACGCGTTTCTTCGACACTTACAACCCTTCCGCATTATTTTTTTATCGCTTATCCTCTTTCTTATCAATAGGATAGGTTATCCTTTACGAAACAACGGATTCTTTCAACAAATCTCCTGTTTTGGCACTAAAAAAACGCAAGATTTAGACGATCGTTTAGACTAGTCGTTTTATGCCCAATTTGAAGGGGCAAAATATTGAAGAGCTTTTAATTAACACTAGTATTAATATTAATTTTAGAATTATGAACAAAAAGTTTTCTACTCTTGTAGCTGGACTTGCAATGATTTCGGCTGTTGCTTCAGCCCAAATCACCAAAACAGACGGTTACACCATGTTGAAGTCCAGTTCTTCTGATTATTTAGCTGTTTATGGAGCTAAATCGGACTCTGTAGTGGTAAAAACATTTAGCAATTTGGCAACTGCTCCTAAAGCTTCTATTGACTCTGCTATGTGGAAGGTTACTGAAGCTGGAGTTGATGCTACAGGAAACAAGCTTTACAGCTTCACTAACAAAAAGACTGGTGCTGTATTGTCTTTCGCTGCAAAAAAAGATGCTAAACCTAATTTAGCGGCAGGTGTTGACAAGTGGTCTGTAACTACTGACGGCAAGATTTCTGCTTATTATTCTGCGAACGGATCTTTAGGATTGGTTGTGTCTGGAGGTAAGTTATCCTTGGGCATTGCTAGTGCCGCTACAGCATTCACTTCGGAAGTAAATTCGGCTTTGAAGGCTCGTACTTTGGCTGCCTCTGACTTAGGCGATGGTTTCACTGTATTCTCTTTGAACTTTGGAGAGGCTTATCAAGAGAACATCTTTGAGGGCAAAGAATTAGTAGCTACTCAGTTGACTGGTGCTGATGCTGATTATGTACAGTTGCAGGAAGTTGGCGCTGATAAGATCGGTGAAAAGGATGCTTACTTCGGTTTGGATACAACTAAGTACACGATCGCTGGGCAAAAGGATGTATTTGGCTATAAATTCGCAAAAGACTCAACTTGGTTGGATAATGGTTATCATACAGTATTGAATGGTGATTTTCAAAAGTTCAAATTTATTCAAGACTTATCAAACGATAAAGTCGCTGTTTATGTAAAGAATGCACCTGTTTATAATACAACTACTAAGAAATTTGAAGCTGCGCTTACAGGTACTGCTGCTGATGTTCAAGTAGTATATGCTCAGGTAACCAATTCAAAGGTATTGACAGTCTCTAAACTTTCTGGTACTCCTTCTACAATCGAGCAAGGTGTCGCTCCTTCCGTAAAATTAGGTAAGGGCACTCCGGCTACATTGCCTACTGGTGATGGTGTTTACTTCATCAAGGTTAAATCTGGTGATGAGTTTAAGTATGTTTATGCTACGGCTAGTGGATTGGAATTGAAGAAGGATGCTCCTAATGCATATAACCCTGCTGGTCAGTTCTATGTAGTTGCTAAGGGTGGTAAATACCAATTCGTTGAACGTAACTTCAACCAAGGTCTTACAACTGCTGCCGCTCAGATCTATAAGGTAACAGGTAAAGACGCTTACAGAGTGGATGCTGTAAATAGCGCTGCTTCTGCAAGTTTAGCGGCTGGTACTGAATTCTATTTCGAATATCAGAAAGATATCAAAGCCGGTGGCAAGGAATACAACTATATGGCTACGAAGTATTTGGACAAGGTAGCTGTTGATAACTTCGCTTATACATTGAACTTGATCTCCGGTACGGAGGGTGTTGATGATTTGTATACAATCGTTGACGGCGTATTGAAGGTTAAGAAAACTACAGCCGAAGACGCTGCTAAATTCAAGGTTGAAGTAATTAAAGATAAAACGGGTAAGGTCTGGACTAGCAATGCTGATGAACACAAAGCTGGTGTAGGTGCTATCGCTTTAGGTGATACTTTAGCTACGGCTACTTATAAACTTTACAAGCAATATACAAAAGAGTATGTTGTAGCTAAGGATAATGAATTTAAGTTGGCAAAAGAAGATAATACAGCTACTCCTGCAGTTGCTGGTTCTGAGTTCACATTCAAAACAGCTAAGGGCAATGGTTATTTATTGTCTACAGGTGATAAGATTGTGGTATTGGATGTTAATACTGGTAAGTTGATCTCTGCTGCAGCTTCAGCTGTAAATAACAACTATTTTGACTTGGTAGTAGAGCCATCTCCGGACTACGCTACATTGAATGCTCCTTCTCACATGTTGGTTAAATCTGCCGAGGCTGATGGTAAAGCTCTTTCCATGAATCCTAAGTCTTTGTTTGCGGAGGTTAAGTTGGCAGGTCAAGAAGAATATATCGACAGCTTGTTTGGTTTGTGGATTGATACTGCTTGTGTAAAAGATGTAACTAGACCTACTTATTACATCACAACAGGTAATGGGTTAGACTCTGCTGCTATCGCTGATGGTTACAGATATTTCTTGGTAAATCCTCAAGATTCTGTTTATTCTGCGGTTAAGGGTGATGATGATAAATATACATCTAAGACAAATGAAGGTAGCGCTTATTGGAATGCTACAGAAGGTTTGGTGAAAGCAGCTTTTGTTAAAGCTATCGTTTATGGTGAGGATTCTTTAGCTATTGTTCGTGAAAAAGCAACTGCTGTTGATACCTTGAAGACTATGTCTGTAAATCCGGCTGCAATGGCATTTGTTACAACTGCAAATAATACATTGAAGATCGAGAATAAGACAACAAAGGAGATTGCAAACGAAGATGATGCAACTAAGACTGATCGTGAAGATGTAACTTCTTATTTGAAAGTTATCAACAACGTATTAGTTTGGACGGATAATCGTGACGAGGCTCATGAGTTCGTTGCTGAGGCTACGACATTACACCCGACATCCAACGATAACGTTGAAGAAGGAGCTTCTGCTATCTCTGTTGTCGCTAACGATGGTACTGTAACAATCCAAGGCGCCGCAGGCAAGTCTGTTGTTATCTCTAACATCTTAGGTAAGGTGGTTGCTGAGACAGTTCTTTCATCTGATAACGCTACAATCGCTGTACCGGCAGGTATCGTAGCTGTAGCTGTAGAGGGTGAGGCTGCTGTTAAGGTAGTTGTTAAATAATTATTTTATTCGAAATGATACAGTAGAGGCGGGCACGTCCCGTCTCTATCTAAATATATTTAATTAAATAATTTCCACGCAACAAAGTATCCCGTGATGGGGGAACGTGTGGTTAATACTAAAGTAAAAAAGTTCTTCCGATAGTATTTCCGTGAGGAAGGAAACCGGATAAAAAATTGCTCCCGGCGATATTCGTATCGTCGGGACTTTTTTATGGTTCGGAAAGCTTTTATATAAATAAATACGTATATTGCGGCAAGCTTATAATTTTAGAGTTTATGGAATATACCTTACTGATACTTCTATTACTGATCATGATTTGGATAAACTTGCGTAATAAGATATCCAAATCACAAGAGAAAACGGAGGAATTGTTGAAAGAGATCGCTGCCTTGCGTAAACGTTTGGAGAATAGTCCGGAAGTTGCGGACGAGATAAAGGAACCCGAGCCTGAGACCTTGAAAGAACCGGAAGTTTTCGTACAACCTGAACCGGTAAGGGCGATTGTCGAACCTGCTAAAAATCCTCAACCCCAGAAGGTGCGGAAGCCTGTCAATTATGAGAAATATATCGGTGAGAACCTATTCGGTAAAATCGGTATCCTGATACTCGTCTTGGGTATGGGTCTTTTCGTGAAGTATGCGATAGATAAGGAATGGATAAACGAGACCTTGCGTACGATCCTTGGCTTTGGGATGGGCGGATTACTTCTATTCGTGGCTTGGCATTTGAAGGATTCCTATCGTACCTTTAGCTCTTTGTTGGCGGGAGGCGCTTTCGCGATCTTCTATGTAACGGTGGCGATCGCCTATCATTATTACGGGCTGTTTAGCCAAACGGTCGCTTTTATTCTGCTTGTGCTGTTTACCGGATTTATGTCGTCTTTATCTATACTCTATAATCGTAGGGAACTGGCGATTATCGCTTTGGTGGGTGGATTTATCGCTCCATTCTTAGTGGGTAGCGGAGATGGAAGTTATTGGGTGCTGTTTACCTATGTCATGATCTTGGACCTAGGAATGTTCGGGCTATCTATCTATAAGAAGTGGGGGGAATTGCCTGTAATTTGTTTTGCCTTGACTTGGATCGTCTTTGCGGGTTATACGTATGCTGCGGATCTGGATTTGATGGGAAGTGTCCAATTAACACATTTACTTATTTTCTCTATCGCCTTCTATTTGATCTTCTTATTATCGGTCGCTTCCATCGTACGAATCAATATCCGGGGGATCAATCAATATTTATTAGGAGTGATCGGATTGAACAATTTTGTATTCCTGTTCTTTGCCCTTTGTCTCCTGCAGAATATGGAGCTTGAGCGGAATTACAAAGGTCTGGTAACCCTTTTTGTTGCGGCTATTAACTTCGCTCTTTTCTTTTGGATCAAACGGAAAGGGGAACCTTTCACTTTCTTGATGCATACGTTATTGGGTATCGCTCTTACGTTCGTATCGGTGACGATCCCGATCCAACTGGAAGGGACCTTTATTACCTTGTTTTGGGCTTCAGAGGTAATGATTATTCTCTGGTTCTATAGTCGTTTCCGTCTGCGGGTTTACGAGATATTCGCTTGGGTACTTCCGGTCTTGACGCTGGGCTCTTACGGAATGGATGTCTTCCACGGATGTATGGAGGCTCGGTACGGAGATTCTTCCCTATTTATAAATGGCTTGTTCGCTACCGGCATTTTTACGGGGCTATCGTATTGGGTAGACGCTTGGTTGGTACGTCCGACAAGGATATCTACGAAAGGGCCTCTCTTGACGGGATGTGTCGTATTATATATAGCCTTTGTTTTCGATTTCTATTCATATGTAGATCCTTCGATCGTGTCCTTTAGCTATATCGAGACATTTACGGTGGCGGTTTTATTTGCTGCGAATGTTTTATTAGAGAAAAGCTATTTGCCTGTGTCAAGAAATGCGGGGGGATACGGACTACTCTTGGGGCTATCTTTATCCCTGTTCGGAGGAATGTCTTTGTGGGTCGGGTATGATGATCTCTTTATTCCCCGGTTCCTGCTATGGGTTTCCTTGCTTTTAATCGGGGGGCATATTTTTGTCTTGGGGCGGTACTATTATAAGTCATTTGACGCAAGAGAAAAGCGTACACATGGGATGACCTTATATATTTGTTTGCTGTCTACGATATTACTGGCCGTGGGAACGAATAATTTGTTGAATCAGTTGGGCTTGCCGGATGAATTAAGCGCAGGCTTCTCTATCTCGTTGAGTCTTGCCGGTTTTATGCAAATGGCGGTGGGAATGCGATTGCACCTGAAAGTTGTCCGGATGATTAGTTTGGCCACCTTCTCGATCGTATTGCTAAAGTTGGTGTTGGTAGATCTGTGGCTCTTGCCTACGATCGGGAAAGTGGTCGTCTTTATAATCTTGGGAGTTATCTTATTGGTTCTCTCCTTCTTGTATCAGAAGTTGAAAACCGTCTTGTTCGATGATAGCTTATAGGATATCCGCTAGTTTCTCCAGCCCCATGCTATGAGAGCCTTTGATCAAGATATGATAGCCCTTTAACGGCTGTTTCCGAAGCTCTTCCACCATTGCCTCCGTGGTAGCGAAGGGGGAGAACTCTTTGCCTACTTTAGAGAAATGCTCGCCGCAGAGGAACACCTTGTCGAACTGGCCTTTCTTGATCTGTTCGACAACCTCCGCATGTAATTCGTCGCTAGTTGGTCCAAGCTCGCGCATATCTCCAAGGATGATGGCTTTAGGCTGTACGGGCATGGTGATGAAATTGTCCAGAGCTACTTTCATGCTACTCGGATTCGCGTTGTAAGCATCGATAATCAATTCGTTATTATCGGTTTTCTTGAACTGAGAACGGTTATTGGTAGGCTCGTAAGCGGCGATAGCACGGCTGATACGCTCTGCCGGGATCTTGAAGAAGCGGCCTACGGCGACGGCGGCCAATACATTATCTAGGTTATAACTACCGATCATATGTGTTTCGACGGTATGCAACTTTCCTTGTTGCTTCCAATTGAACACTAAGAAAGGATCGCAACTGACTACCTGTCCGGACGCGAAAGCATCATCCCCGTTTCCATATGTGATTTGTTCGATGCCTTTGGCGATAGACTGAAGGTACTCGTTCTCTTTCTTGATAAATATCTTGCCTTTGGAGCGACGGATATAATCATATAACTCCCCTTTTGTCCGGATCACACCCTCGAAAGAACCGAAGCCTTCCAGATGGGCACGGCCTACGTTCGTGATGATGCCATAGTTAGGATGGACGATATCCACTAATTCCTTGATGTCTCCCGGATGGCTGGCGCCCATCTCGATAACCGCCATCTCATGGTCATGAGTCAATCGGAGCAAGGTCAAGGGAACGCCAATATGATTATTGAAATTTCCTTCGGTATATAGCAAATTGAATTTCGTTGAGAGTACGGCAGCCAATAACTCTTTGGTCGTGGTCTTGCCATTCGTTCCGGTAATTCCGATGATCGGCAACCCCAGTACCTTGCGGTGATGGTGCGCTAATTGTTGCAAGGTCTTCAGCACGTTATCAACAAGGATCGTGCGTTCGCCTATATAATAATCGGGATTGTCTATGACGGCATAGACACAGCCGGATGCCAAGGCTTTCCCGGCATATTGATTTCCGTCGAATTTATCGCCTTTTAAGGCGAAGAAGATAGAACCCTTCGGACAGTTCCGGCTATCTGTCGTTATTTGAGGGTTATGTATAAATAAATCATAGAGGTCGATAATACTCATGACTGTATCGCGTTAAATATTTATTCCTGTCTAATTCGGGGCAAATGTAGCAATTAAATAAAGAATGAAGAATCTAGAAGGAGATTTTAAGAGAGAAACCTGTATCTTTGCTGGAAATAAGGAAAGATCATGTTAGATAAAACGCTCAATATTAGAGGGACACTCACTTCTTTAGCGACGCCGTTGGTGATGGGAATCTTGAATATTACCCCTGATTCTTTTTATGCGGGCAGCCGCAAACAGACCGAGACCGCTATCGAGGACCGTATCCGGGAAATCTTATCGGAGGGAGGAGATTGGATAGATATCGGTGGTTATTCATCCCGTCCGGATGCCGCTGAGGTTACGCCGGAGGAAGAGATGCGCCGTTTGGAGTTTGCCTTACATATATTAAATAAGCATTACCCGGATATCCCGGTGTCCGTAGATACGTTTCGTGCGGGGATTGCGCGTCGTTGCGTAGAGGAATATGGAGCAGCTATCATTAACGATATCTCCGGCGGTGAGTTGGATGCGGATATGTTCCAAACGGTAGCGGATTTGAAGGTGCCTTATATCATGATGCATATGCGTGGAACCCCTCAAACTATGCAGAGGCATACTGATTACCCGGATATGATGGAGGAGATCATGCTGTACTTTTCCCGGAAGGTACGCCAGCTTCGGCTTTTAGGGGTGAATGATATCATCCTCGATCCCGGCTTTGGTTTTAGTAAGACGTTGGAGCAGAATTACCAATTGATGAGCCATTTAAAGGAGTTCTCTATTTTTGAGTTGCCTTTATTAGTTGGAGTCTCCCGTAAAAGCATGATTTATAAATTACTGGGTGGAACCCCTGCGGATAGCCTGAACGGAACGACCGTATTGAATACGTACGCTCTCTTGAACGGCGCTAATATCCTTCGTGTACATGATGTGCGGGAAGCAGTGGAAGCCATTCGCGTCATAGGTCAAATGACTAACAACTAATTTTCAATTTTCAACTTTCAATTCTCGATTAACTATGTGGATGCATTTCGGTATAAAAGACTTGATTGACGTATTGCTGGTGGCTTTCTTCCTGTACCAGACCTATAAGTTGATGAAAAGCTCGGGCACATTGGCTATATTCAGTGGGGTCGTATCATTCATCGTCGTATGGATCTTGATCTCGCAGGTATTGGAGATGCGGTTGATGGGGGCCATCTTGGATAAGTTTATTAGCGTAGGTTTCGTGGTTTTGGTAATCCTCTTCCAAGACGAGATCCGCCGTTTCCTGTTGGCGTTAGGTTCGCACCGGGGCTGGAAATTCCTAGGAAAACTTTTTTCCAAACGAGGAGACGACCCGGAGAAAGAAGGGAAGTTTGTCGCTCCTGTTGTCTTGGCCTGTATGAATATGGCCCGGAAAAAGACGGGTGCCTTGATCGTGATCCAGCAGGATATGGATTTGACGATCTATGAGCATACGGGCGAGATGTTCAACGCCGATGTAAATGCCCGCTTGATCGAGAATATATTCTTTAAGAACAGCCCGTTGCATGATGGTGCCATGATCATAGCCGATAACCGGATCAAGGCGGCCGGTTGTATCTTGCCGGTCGCCCAGAACGCCACCCTTCCCAAGGATATGGGATTGCGCCATCGTTCCGGTTTAGGGATGTCATTGGAGACAGATGCGCTGGTTATTATTGTCTCGGAGGAGAGAGGAAAGATCTCCGTGGCCCATAAAGGCAAGCTAAGTGTGAATGTGACAGCGGAAGAACTGCAACAAATACTCTCCGGGGAGCGGGAAGTGACGAATTACTGTTAAAAGATCTGAAACTGGTATCTCTACCTGTAATTCTTTTGCCTATTTTGTAAACTCTATATTGCATTATGCCTAATTTTGTAGCCGGATTACGAGTACAATTATTAAATAATATAAAATATCTTCCGCTATGGATTTAATGCAAGACATTATTGCGCGCGCTAAAGCTGACAAGCAGCGTATTGTTCTTCCCGAAGGTACCGAGGAAAGAACTCTTAAAGCTGCCGACCGATTACTGGCCGACGGTGTAGCAGACATTATCTTAATTGGAAACCCCGCTGAGATCAAGGAGTTGGCGGCTGGTTTTGGGTTGAACCACATCGGTGAGGCAACCCTTGTCGATCCGAAAAATCACGAGAAGAAAGCCGCGTACGCAGACTTGCTTTTCCAACTTCGCCAAAAGAAGGGTATGACTCCCGAGAAGGCTGCGGTTCTAGTTGAAGATCCTTTGTTCTTGGCTTGTTTGATGATCAAGGCGGGTGACGCTGACGGTGAGATCGCTGGCGCTGAGAATACGACGGGTAATGTATTGCGTCCTGCTTTGCAAATTATCAAGACGGCTCCGGGCATGAAGTGTGTTTCCGGTGCGTTCCTTATGTTCACGCAGACTCCTCAATATGGGGATAATGGTATTTTGGTATTCGCTGATTGCGCGGTTATGCCAAACCCGAACGCGGAAGAGTTAGCTAGCATCGCTGTTGCTACCGCCGCTACGGCTCGTAATATCGTAGGCGTTGAGCCTCGTGTGGCTATGTTGAGCTTCTCTACGAAGGGTAGCGCTTCTCACGAGATGGTGGACAAGGTAGTGGAGGCTACTCGCTTGGCTAAGGAAATGGCTCCGGATTTGAAGATCGACGGAGAGTTGCAGGCCGACGCCGCTTTGGTTGAGGCTGTAGGTAGCAAGAAAGCTCCGGGTAGCGAGATCGCCGGTAAAGCGAATGTTTTGGTATTCCCGACTTTGGAGGTGGGTAATATCGCTTATAAGCTGGTTCAACGTTTGGGTGGCGCTGAGGCTGTAGGTCCTATCCTTCAAGGTATGGCCGCTCCGGTGAACGACTTGTCTCGCGGTTGTTCCGTAGACGATATTTATAAGATGGTAGCGATCGCTTGTAATCAATCCATCGGTTTGAAATCCGCAAAATAATAGATAATCCTAACGACTTAATAATATGAAGATTCTAGTATTGAACTGCGGTAGTAGTTCTATCAAATATAAGTTATTCGATATGACCTCCGGTGAGGTTATGGCTCAAGGTGGTATCGAGAAAATCGGTTTGCCGGGCGCGTTCCTGAAATTGACGGATAAGGAGGGCAAGAAGGTGGTTATCGAGAGAGAGATTCCCGGCCATCAACAAGGTATCGAGTTTATCTTGAGCGTATTGACCGACGCTACTTATGGTTGTATCAAGGACTATAAGGAGATCGACGCTGTAGGTCATCGTTTGGTACATGGTGGCGAGGAGTTCGCTTCTAGCGTATTGATCAATCAGGATGTAATCAATAAGGTAATCGAGTGCTCTGATTTGGCTCCGCTTCATAACCCGGCTAACTTGAAGGGTGTTCGGGCGATGGAGGCTTTGATCCCGGGTATTCCTCAAGTAGCGGTGTTTGATACGGCTTTCCACCAGACCATGCCGGATTATGCGTATATGTATGGTTTGCCTTACGAGATGTACAAGAAATATGGCGTACGTCGTTATGGCTTCCACGGAACCAGTCATCGATATGTATCCCGTCGTGCTTGCGAGATCTTAGGTGTTCCTTATGAGGATCAGAAGATTATCACGGCTCACGTAGGTAACGGTGGTTCTATCACCGCTATCAAGAATGGTAAGAGCGTGGATACTTCCATGGGCTTGACTCCGGTTGAGGGTCTGTTGATGGGTACTCGTTGCGGCGACGTGGATGCGGGTGCTTTGTCTTTCATCATGGATAAGGAAGGCATGGATGGTGCCGGCCTTTCCGACTTGATCAATAAGAGAAGTGGTGTTGCCGGTCTTTCCGGTATCTCTTCCGATATGCGTGAGATCGAGGCTGCCGTAGCTGCCGGAAATCCGCGTGCGATCATGACCTTGAACGTATATAACTACCGCATCAAGAAATATATCGGCGCTTATGCCGCCGCTATGGGTGGTTGTGATATCTTGGTTTGGACCGGTGGTGTCGGCGAGAACCAATGGGCGACCCGTCGTGCGGTTTGCGAGAACATGGAATACATGGGCATGAAGATCGATGTTGAGAAGAACGAGGGTATGCGTGGCGAGGAGATGGTAATCAGCACTCCGGACAGTAAGGTGACTATCATCGTCGTTCCTACGGATGAGGAATTCATGATCGCCGCCGATACCTTGGAGATCTTAGATAAAAAGTAACCAGTAACGTTTCATATAATTTTAGCTAATCCTCGCAGCTTACAAAACACGGGATTAGTGTTTAGATCGCCCCGACACCGGTTGGGGCGATCTTTTTTATTTATTGTTGTATACTATAAGATTAATTCCTAATTTTGTAAAAATGATTCATTATGAGGTCTGCGGCAGAATATAAAGAGATATTGGCTAGATTCAAGAAAGAGTTTGGTGCTCAGTTCGGGATTAAGGAACTGGGGATATTTGGTTCAGTGGCTAGAGGTGAACATAGGGAGGATAGTGACTTAGACGTATTTGTGTCATTAGAGAAAGTCGAGCCTTTTATTATCTTCGATCTAAAAGAGCTTTTGGAGTCTTTGTGTAAATGTAAGGTGGATTTAGTCCGATTAAGAGACTCTTTACGGCCTGCGCTAAAAAATAATATTCTTAAAGACGGAATCTATGTTTGATAAGAATCGAATTATAGACCGTTGCGAACAAGTTGTCGAGTCAATAGATTTGATACTTCATTGGAGTGAGGCTATCAATACTCCGGAAGAGTTTTTATTGTCTCCTGATAGTGTTTTGGTATTTGACGGATGTGTCATGCGTCTTCAAATTATAGGGGAGAGCATTAAAAAGATAGATGATCAAACAAATGGTGAACTATTGTTGAGTTTCCCAGATGTTCCTTGGCGAAAGATTATAGGACTAAGGAATATTATTTCACATGAATATTCTAGTATTGATGAGGCTATTATATTTGCGATTATCAAACAAAGTCTTCTTCCTTTGAAATCGAATGTCTTGCGAATTATCACAAGCCTTCAATAAATCATTACTTTTGCGGAATTACATATTAAATATATACAAAACATGGCTCAATACAAACGTATCTTATTAAAATTAAGCGGGGAGTCGCTGATGGGTGGTAAACAATATGGGATCGATGAGGTTCGCTTGAATGAATATGCGGCACAGATCAAGGAGATCGCCGAGATGGGTGTACAGATCGGTATCGTGATCGGTGGCGGTAATATTTTCCGCGGGTTGAGCGGCGCTTCCAAAGGTTTCGATCGGGTAAAAGGAGACCAGATGGGTATGCTGGCAACGGTGATCAATAGCTTGGCGCTTAGCTCCGCTTTGGTCGCTCAAGGCGTGAAGGCGAAGGTACTGACGGCTATCCGTATGGAACCGATCGGCGAGTTCTATAATAAATGGCGTGCGATCGAGTTGCTGGAACAAGGCAACGTGGTAATCATGTCTGGCGGTACGGGTAATCCGTTCTTTACTACGGATACCGGATCTTCTTTGAGAGGCATCGAGATCGAGGCGGATGTCATGCTGAAAGGTACCCGTGTGGACGGTATTTACACCGCTGATCCGGAGAAAGATCCTACGGCTACCAAGTTCTCCGATATTACGTATGATGAGATCTATACCCGGGGCCTGAAGGTAATGGACTTGACCGCTACCACGATGTGTAAAGAGAACAACCTCCCGATCATCGTATTCGATATGGACACCAACGGCAACTTGAAGAAAGTGATGAGCGGAGAGAATATCGGGACACTGGTGCATAATTAGTGCCATTAACCGATGACATGGCAGTGCCATGCTGATGGCATAGTTGTGCCACTGGTTATGGCACAGCTATGCCATCCGTATGGCACTGTCGTGCCACAGGCATGGCAAGGTTGTGCCAGCCCTGTGGCAAATACGTTAGACCTTTATTCTTGTATATGAAGCATCCCTTTTTACTAGTATGGTTAACCTTGATCGTATTGTGTGGTTGCACGAGCTCGGGGAAACAGAAGAGGCACGTTATCGGCCTCTCCCAATGTATGTTGGACGATGCTTGGCGGGAAGCTATGATTAACGATATGCGTATCGAAGCCTCTAACTATGATGATGTGGAAATTATTATAAAGGACGCGCAAAACAATAACGAGACACAAATACAACAAATACGAGACTTGATCCGCCAAAAGGTGGATGTCTTGATCATCTCCCCCTATCAATCCGAGCCGATCACGGCAGTTGCCGAGGAAGCGTACCGTGCCGGAATCCCGACGATCATTACAGATCGCAAGGTAAATACCGATCAATACACCTCTTTTGTCGGGGCGAACAATTATGAGATCGGACTAGCGGCAGGCAATTACGCCGCCCATTATCTTCCCCCGAACGCTATTATCTTAGAGATATGGGGACTCACGCAAACCTCCCCGGCGCAAGAGCGACATAAAGGTTTTGTCGATGCCTTGCGAGAAAGGGAGGATCTTTCTTTCCGTAAGATAGAAGGACAATGGCTGGTCGATACCGCCCGGATGGAGCTTCGGAAGTTAGAGCATCCCGAGCAGATAGATTTCGTTTACGCCCATAACGACATGATGGCCATAGCCGCCCGGGAATACTTTATAGCATGGGATTCCATCCGAGGACGGGATTTGCGGATTATCGGCGTGGATGCTGTGGCGGGTGCCGGTCTGGAAGCCGTGGAAGATGGACGGATCAACGCCTCTTTCCTCTATCCGACAGGAGGGGAGCAAGTGATTCGCACGGCTATGCGTATCATTCAAGGGGAGCCGGTGGATAAGTTTATCCCTCTTCGTACGGCTCCGGTAGATCATCAGTCTGCCCGCACCTTATTGTTGCAAGCGGACCAACTCCAGAAATATAAGCAACGTATCGAGGCGCAGCGTTCCCGCATCGACGGTTTGTCCGACCGGTTTTATTTCCTGCGAAACTCTTTAGGGGTGATCTCCTTATTGATGATCGGTTTTATCGCCCTTTCCATTTACGCCTTTTACATAAACCGGAAGATGAGGCAGGCGAATCGTAAGCTAATCTCCTTGAACGCGGAGATGAAAGAGGTGACGGCGCAGAAACTCCAATTCTTTACGAATGTCTCCCACGAGGTACGTACGCCCTTGACCTTGATTCTCGCCCCTTTGGATCGCTTGATTGTCTCGTTGCGGGAATCTCCTTACGCCTCGGATCTAGGACTGATCCAGAAGAACGCCAACCGTTTGTTGCGTGTGATCAACCAAATATTGGATTTCCGGAAGGTGGAAGGCAAGCAAGAGAAACTAGCGGTACGGGAAATCGATTTGGTTCCTTTCGTTGGCGAGATCAAATCTTATTTTGACAGTATGGCCTCGGTACGTGCGATCTCCTATACGTTCACTTCTTCGATAAAACAATGTACGCTATGGATCGATCCGGACTTATTGGAGAAGGTATTTTTCAATCTTCTCTCGAACGCTTTTAAGTTTACGCCGGGGGGAGGTAGCGTGCGGATAGAGCTGACGGAAGAGGGAGGCCGGGTCTTTATACGGGTTATCGATACGGGAAGTGGCATCCGTCCCGCTAACCTTCCGCATCTGTTTGACCGTTTCTATACGGAGGATCGGTCGATGGGAACCGGGATCGGATTACATTTGGTAAAGGAGTATATAGATATGCACGGAGGGGAGACCCGTGTGGAGAGCGAGCCGGGACAAAGGACTACCTTTACGGTCTGCCTACGGAAAGGAAAGGCGCATTTCGAGGATAGCGACCTGATGGAAACGCCCGTATCCCATCAAGCCTACGAAGCCTCCCGGTTGGACGACTCGGAAACCAAGGAGATGCTTTCCAAGACCTATCCTTATACGATACTGATCACCGAGGATGACGATGAGGTCCGCGGCTTTTTGGAACGTGAGCTTAGCCTTCATTTCAAGATCCGGACGGTCGCGAACGGGAAAGATGCCTTGCGGGTATTGGAAGAGGAGGAGATATCATTGGTAGTAAGCGATGTGATGATGCCGGAGATGAATGGTTTCGAACTTTGCCGGACGATCAAGTCGCAACTTCCCTTTAGCCATATCCCGGTGATCTTATTGACCGCCTTGACCGATGAGCGTCAACGGATTTTCGGAATAACCGGCGGGGCGGACGATTATATACAGAAGCCTTTCCATACGGATTACGTGAAGATCAAGATTATCCACCTATTGCAAGAACGCCAGAAGTTACGGGAACGTTTGTTGGAGAAGCTGCGGGATAATAAGCTCCTTCTGTCCGAGCCGGAAAAGGTGGAGAGTATCGATGATACCTTCTTGCGTAAGTTCGCGGAACAGATCGAGGCGGTTTATGCGGACCCCGAATATAATGTGGAGAAACTAAGCGAGACCTTGGGATTATCCCGGGGGCACCTTCACCGGAAGATCAAGGAGCTGACCGGAACCGCACCCGTCGAGTTCTTGCGTACCTATCGCTTGAATAAGGCGACCCAGTTGTTGAGGCAGAACGCGTATACGGTGAGTGAGGTCGCTTACCGAACCGGTTTCTCCTCGCCCGCTTACTTCTCTAAATGTTTCAAGGCGGTCTACGGGGTTACGCCTACCGAGTATCAATAACATTTGTACGATCTTTATCACAAATGTCATATCTCCCCATCTTTAGGGGATAAGTGCTTTTCTATCCGGAAGAATCCTATTAATTTTGGCGGAGAATCAAACTGTATTATCCTTTAATCCGTTCGTTTATGAAACAACAAACAAAGAGACTTCTTAAGAGTTTATGTATGGCTGTCGGTGTCGTTTTATTAAGTGCTGTCGATCCGTTGGCCGGATATGCGACAGAACGTACTATAGATATAAAGCATCTGGGCGAAGGACAAAGCATTGTCCGTGTGGATGCGCAAGCCAAGTATTTGTTGCTTCCGGTCGAGGAGTCCTCGCCGGAATCCAAGTTATATATGATTGTCGATAATGACGTGGTACGGACTTTCAATGTTCGTTTGGCGGTGAATAAGGTGGATTATTTCGTTCCGGTAGATCTCTCGGGGTATGCGGATAAGCATATCTCCTTCAACTTCCAGCTTGCCCCGGAATCGGCTCTTTGCTGGAAAGAGATGAAGCTATCCGATCAGTTTGATTCGTCTAACCGGGAGAAATTCCGTCCGGCCTATCATTTCTCGCCGGCTTGGGGATGGATGAATGATCCGAACGGCATGGTATACAAGGATGGTGAGTATCATTTGTTCTATCAATACAATCCGTATGGCTCGATGTGGGGGAATATGCACTGGGGGCATGCGATCAGCAAGGACTTGATTCATTGGAAGCATCAACCGGTGGCGATCGCTCCGGATGCCTTGGGTACGATCTTCAGCGGTAGCTGTGTGGTGGATAAGGATAATACCGCCGGTTTTGGCGTTGGCGCTATCGTGGCTTTCTATACCTCGGCCAGCGACCGGCAAGTGCAGAGTATGGCCTATAGCTTGGACAACGGCCGGACGTTCAAGAAATATGACCGGAATCCGATTCTTACTTCTACGCAACGTGATTTCCGTGACCCGAAAGTCTTCTGGCATAAGGAATCCAATAAATGGATCATGGTACTCGCCGTAGGGCAGGAGATGCAACTCTATTCTTCTCCCAATTTGAAGGACTGGACGTATGAGAGCAGTTTCGGAGAAGGACAAGGAGCGCATGCGGGCGTTTGGGAATGCCCGGACTTGATCGAGCTTCCGGTGAAGGGTACGGAATTGAAGAAGTGGGTCTTGATCTGTAATATCAACCCCGGCGGTCCGTTTGGCGGCTCCGCTACCCAATATTTCGTAGGTACGTTCGATGGGAAACAGTTCGTGAATGAATCTCCGGCCTTGACCAAATGGATGGATTACGGCAAGGATCATTACGCTACGGTAACTTGGAGTAACGCTCCGGAGGACCGGAAGATCGCCTTGGCTTGGATGAGCAATTGGGAGTATGCGAATAACGTGCCGACCTCGCAATACCGGAGCGCGAACTCGGTTCCTCGCGACTTGGTTCTTTATACGAAAAACGGGCAGACGTACTTGAGCAGCACCCCGTCTCCCGAAATGTTGAAGTTGAGAGGGAAAGCCCAGAAGAAAGGTTCCTTCAAGGTAGACCGTTCCCATGAGATCAATCCGATTCTTTCCGGCAATGCGGGAACCTATGAGATCGAGATCAAATTTAAGAACAATGGGGCCGATATCATGAGTTTCCAGTTGTTTAACTCGAAAGGCGAGGAAGTGGAGATGTATTATAATCTTCTGGATAATACGTTTACGATGGATCGCCGTAACAGCGGGATCACGGATTTCAGCAAGACATTCGCCACGGCTACCTCGGCCCCGATCTCCGCCGCTAAGGAATATACCTTGCGTTTGCTGGTAGATAAATCCAGCATAGAGGTTTTCGACGGGAATGGAGAGTTTGTCATGACCAACCTAGTCTTCCCGGAAGAGCCGTATAATCGCATTAGTTTCAATGCGAAGGGAGGAGCGTTTACGGTTACGTCATTAACCATTTATCCCTTCAAATAATTAAAAACAAAATATATCATGGAAAAGAGTAAACCTGTAGTAGTAGGCATTGGTGAATTATTGTGGGATGTTTTCCCGGAAGTGAAGAAAGCCGGTGGAGCGCCGATTAATTTTGTGTATCACGCTACCCAATTAGGAGCGGAAGGTTATGCGATCAGTGCCGTGGGCAACGACGTGTTCGGAACCGAGATTATTCAGGAATTGGATAAGAACGGTATCGATAGTAATTATATCAGTACGGTGGAATATCCGACCGGAAGCGTGATGGTAGAGCTAAAGAACGGCATCCCTTCCTATACGATCATCGAAGGTGTGGCATGGGATCATATCCCTCTTACCCAAGCGTCTATCGATTTGATGAAACGTGCGGACGCCGTATGCTTCGGAACATTGGCGCAACGTGCCGCGGAATCTCGTGAGACGCTTCGTTCCTTACTTTCTTATATGCCTAGTCATGCCTTGCGCTTTTTCGATATCAATATCCGTCAGCATTTCTATTCGAAGGAGCTGATCGAATCGTTGCTCGAATTGGCGAACGTATTCAAGATCAATGATGAGGAATTGGAAATGCTTCGCCCGATGTTTGGTCTGGAAGGCACGATAGAGGATATGTGTCGCTGGTTCATGAAGAAATATGGTTTGCGCTATTTGGTACTTACGGCCGGGGCGGAGTATAGTACGATCTTTTCCGAGGAGGAGGTCTCTACGATTCCTACCCCGAAGGTACAGGTGGTAGATACGGTAGGCGCCGGCGATTCTTTCTCCGGGGCGTTTATTTCATCGATCTTAACCGGAAAACCTTTACGTGAGGCACATGAGAAAGCGGTAAAAGTAGCCGCTTATGTTTGTACGCAGAGTGGCGCATGGCCTGCTTACCCTAAAGATTTATAAGCCATGAGCGAGAAGACTTCATCCTTGAAATTGATTCCCGTGATGTTGGCGTTCTTCGCCATGGGATTCGTGGACTTAGTGGGAATCGCCTCTAATTACCTGAAAGCGGATTTAGGCTTGAGTGATTCGGAGGCGAATATCTTCCCGTCGCTCGTGTTTTTCTGGTTCTTGATCTTCTCCGTCCCGACGGGGATGTTGATGAACCGTATCGGGCGGAAAAAGACCGTGTTATTGAGCTTGATCGTAACGTTTCTTTCACTGGTGATCCCGATCTTCGACGACGCGTATATGGTCATGTTGATATCCTTCTCCCTGTTGGGTATCGGCAACGCTTTGATGCAGACTTCCTTGAACCCGTTATTATCGAATATCGTAAGCGGGGATAAACTAGCTAGTTCTTTGACATTCGGTCAGTTCGTGAAGGCGATCGCCTCCTTCTTGGCGCCTTATATCGCCATGTGGGGTGCTACCCAAGCGATACCGTCGATGGGACTCGGTTGGCGTGTCTTGTTTCCGGTCTATATGGTGATCGCCGTGATCGCTATCCTGCTATTGGGAGCTACCACTATCCACGAGACCAAAGAGGAGGGGCGGCCCTCCACCTTTGGCGAATGTCTGGCTTTGCTGGGTAAGCCTTTTATCCTGCTTTGCTTTATCGGTATCATGTGCCATGTGGGGATCGATGTGGGGACGAATACGACCGCCCCGAAGATCTTGATGGAACGTCTAGGCATGACATTGGTCGACGCAGGCTTCGCCACGAGCCTGTATTTCATCTTCCGTACGGCGGGATGCTTCTCCGGGGCTTTTATCTTGCGAAAAGTCTCTCCGAAAGGATTCTTTGCCTTTAGTGTTTTCTTGATGTTATTGGCGATGATCGGTCTGCTGTTCTTCCATTCGAAAGAGATCATCTATGCTTGTATCGCCTTGATCGGCTTTGGAAACTCGAACGTCTTCTCCATTATTTTCGCCCAAGCCCTGCTTTCTATGCCGAATAAGCAAAATGAGGTGTCCGGCTTGATGATTATGGGACTGTTTGGCGGCACGATCTTCCCGATCTTTATGGGAGTGGCATCCGATATGTTGGCTTCTCAAGTAGGAGCGGTGCTGGTGTTGTGCGTGGGCGTAGCCTACTTACTATTCTTTACGCCTAAGTTAAGTAAACAGTGAGGGCGATAAGCTTTTGTATGGTACTATAAATCTTTTGTTAGGGAGTATTTTAATTATATGTTTGCGAAGTTGGAAATCTTTATTACTTTTGTTAATTAAAAGATTCGCAAACAAAAAACGTATATTTATGATAGATACGAAACAATTGATCAAAGCAGGGGAAGAGAAGATGACGTTCGCCATTGAGTATCTGGACGAGCAATTGTCTCACATTCGGGCTGGTAAGGCTAATCCGAAAATCCTCGATTGTGTGAAGGTAATGTATTATGGGGCGCCTGTTCCTCTTACTAACGTGGCTACGGTGACGGTTCCGGACGCACGGACTATCATGATCACTCCGTGGGAGAAGAAGATCATCCGCGATATCGAGAAAGGTATTCTGGATTCTGAGTTAGGTATCACGCCGGAGAATAACGGTGAGGTGATCCGCTTAGGTATTCCTCCGTTGACTGAGGAGCGTCGCCGTCAATTGGTGAAACAATGTAAGCAGGAGGCGGAGAATGCGAAGATCAGCGTTCGTAACGCTCGTCGTGACGCTATCGAGGCTTTGAAGAAAAGCATCAAGTCTGACGGGGTTCCCGAGGACGTAGAGAAAGACGCCGAGGCAGAGGTTCAGAAAATCCATGATAAGTTTATCAAAAAGATCGATGAGCTTTACGCCGCTAAAGAAAAAGAAGTAATGACCGTTTAAATAATTGAAAGTTGAAACTTGAGAATTGAGAATTAAGGAACCCCATTGAGTCCTTATTCCAATTCTCAATTTTCAATTCTCAATTTTCAATTCTCATGAGGGGACTGGTAATAAAAAACACAGGTAGTTGGTATACGGTCCGTACGGAAGACGGGCGAGATATAGAGAGTAAGATCAAGGGGAACTTTCGTCTGAAAGACATAAAGAGTACCAATCCGGTCGCGGTAGGAGACCGTGTCGTAATCGATATTAATAAAGAAGGAACCGCTTTTATTACAGAGATTGAGGAGCGTAAGAATTATATCATCCGTCGTGCCTCTAACTTATCGAAGCAATCGCATATTATCGCCGCGAACTTGGATCAGGCGATGCTGATCGTTACGGTGAATTATCCTATAACAACAACGATATTTATCGATCGCTTCTTGGCGACAGCCGAGGCTTATCGTGTCCCCGTTAAATTAGTTTTCAATAAGATTGATCGTTATAATAATGAGGATCAAAGAGCGTTGGAGAATTTAATCGAGTTGTATACCTCGATTGGTTATCCCTGTTCGACGCTATGTGCCCGGACCGAGGAAGGTTTGGATGCCTTGAAAGCGGATCTAAAAGATAAGATTACGCTTTTGTCCGGCCATTCGGGTGTCGGAAAATCCACGATTATCAATAAACTGGTGCCGGGGGTGAATCTCCGTACCGGTGATATCTCCGAATATCATAACAAAGGAATGCATACGACCACCTTTTCCGAGATGATTTCTCTTCCCGGGGGAGGCTATTTGATCGATACTCCGGGTATCAAAGGATTTGGAACGATCGAGATGGCGGACGCTGAGATCTCCCATTATTTCCGGGAGTTGTTTAAATACTCGGAAGAATGCCGTTTCAATAACTGCACGCACCGTCATGAACCGGGCTGCGCCGTCATTCAAGCCGTTAACGATGGGCTAATCAGCGAGTCCCGCTATAAAAGCTATCTAAGTATCTTGGATGATCGCATGGAAAGCAAGTACCGGGAAGAATTCTAACACTTTATTACAACATCAAACGGCCGGCAGGCTCATACCGGTGATTTTACGGTATAGATCGAGCGCATATACATCGGTCATGCCGGAGATATAATCGAGTACGCATTGTATCTTGCCATATGTAGTAGGAGCTTTCGTGTCATATTGCTCCGGTATCCGTTGTAAGAGCAGTTTGCTGTAAGCATGCTCTTGGTTCATCACGGCCTCGGTCAAGCTGTCGATCAGATGGCTGAAAATATGATAACCGGCTAATTCAATGTCGAGCACTTCTTTTGCCTTATATATTTTCTTGTATGCTGTAGCCGAGCAATTAGCGTAAGCCTGTTTGGCTTGATCGCATATGTTATTGATTAACGGAGTGCTGTAGGTACCATTGAGGATGCTTTCCTCGTTCTCTAAAAAGACACGGGAACATTCATCCACTAATAGCCCGATAATACAAGAACGCAGATAGGCGATTTGCTCATTGGTATCGTCTACCATATGCATGACCTTGCGGATATGCTCCAACCGCTCTCCTTCGAAAAATCCCAATAATAGTTGTATGGCCTCTTCGGTGGTCAGGATATGTAGTTTGCAAGCATCTTCTATATCCATAATTTGATAGCAGATATCGTCTGCCGCCTCTACTAAGTAAACTAACGGGTAACGAAGAAATTTGTCCGGGGCTTCCGGGCTATGTCCGATCCCTAGCTCTTGGGCGATTTGCAGATAGCTTCCCTCCTCCGATTGGAAAAAGCCGAATTTCCCTTTCTTTCCTGAATAGATGGATGCGTAAGGATATTTGATGATAGAGGCTAATGTGCTATATGTTAAGGCAAATCCCCCTTTTCTGCGTCCAATGAACTGATGGGTCAGCAACCGCATGGCGTTTGCGTTACCTTCAAAATGGACAAAGTCTTCCCAGCGTCCCCGTTCCTTCCGTACTTTCTCTTCTAGTTTTCGCCCATTCCCTTCGGAGAAGTAAGCGGAGATCGCTCTCTCTCCGGAATGCCCGAATGGAGGGTTTCCCATATCATGGGCAAGGCAAGCGGCTGATACGATGGAACCTATCTCCGGGAAGTTGATACTGCCGTCCGGATATTTTTGCATAAGTCCTTTCGCTACGTTATTACCCAATGAACGTCCTACGCATGATACTTCCAGACTATGTGTAAGTCGGTTATGTACAAAGATACTTCCCGGAAGGGGGAACACCTGTGTCTTGTTTTGTAGTCTTCGAAAAGGGGATGAGAAAATCAAACGGTCATAGTCACGTTGGAAATCAGTTCTCTCGTGTTTCCGCTCGTGATACTCTTCCATCCCGAAACGCTTGCCGGATAATAGCTGGGTCCAGTTCATAGTCAATACATTAATATATATATCGCAAATGTAGAGATAATCTGTGCAAATCATTGAATATTTGTGGAAGAAATTAGAGTTAATGGTTAATTTCCTGACTGAGTTGTTTTCGAAGCTTGTAAATAAAGCTGTAATTTTATTCCAAGATGATAGTCAGATAGTGATTGGATGTTATAGGAGGAAGAAGATAATGAAGGAAAATTATGTTAATTGAGATTTGTTGTTAGTTTCATTAGAACTAAATCAAATTAACATATTTAATTTATTGAGGCATGATGAAAATTTGACTATGTGTTATCGCAAACACCTGAAAAAGTGAGGAGCATACTGATTTTTGTTACGTTTTAACTTGTATGTATAGTTATTATATATATATTTGTCTGTCAAAACATGAAAAACGACTTAGTTCTAATGATACTATGTTGTTATTATTATTTAAAATAGAACCGTTTGATTTTAAATAGAAAGAGATTTCCGTATGAACATAATAATAACTTTAAACAAAAAAGAGTAAATGCCTATGCACTAAAAAAGAAAGAAAAGAGAGCCCGATCTCTCTAAAAAGAGTATGAAAATTAAAAAAGCACAAATGTAGAATCACTTAAATCAAAAACGATTTTTCATGAGAAAGTCATTTATCTTATTATTGGCGTTTTTTCTGTGTGTTACAGGATATGCACAGAAACTAACGATTAGTGGTGTCGTCATTGACAAGGATCTAAATGAGCCACTAACAGGAGTGAACGTGTTAGTAAAAGGTACGACAACCGGTACCATTACTGACTTTGATGGAAAATATACCTTGGAGGCTGACGCAAACTCTATTTTGGTATTCTCTTATTTAAGTATGAAAACGATTGAGGAGCCTGTAAATGGCCGTACGAAAATCGATGTTACGATGGTTTCAGACGCAGAGGCTTTGGATGAGGTTGTCGTAACGGCGATGGGTATCAAACGTGAATCAAAGACTTTGACCTATTCCGCACAAACGGTAGGCGGTAAGGACTTGAACGAGATTAAGAATGTAAATATGATCAACTCTTTACAAGGAAAGAGCGCTGGTTTGCAGATTACCCCGAACTCTACGGGTGCGGGTGGTTCTTCCAAGATCTTGTTCCGTGGTAATAAATCTATTAGTGGTAATAATCAGCCGTTGATCGTTGTGGATGGTGTTCCTATGATGATGAATGTCTCGGATTCACAGATTGATGGATCTTATGGTGGTGGTCGTGATGGTGGTGATGCCATGTCTACTATCAACCCGGACGATATCGCTCAGATTACCTTGTTGAAAGGTGCTTCCGCCGCTGCTTTGTATGGTGCGGTCGCTGCCAACGGTGCCATCATGGTTACGACTAAGTCATCGCAGTCTGGAAAAGTCGCTATAAATGTATCTAGCAATACGACGGTTGAGACTCCGATGGTGTTACCGAAGTTCCAGAATTCTTATGGCGTAAGTAACCAAGGAACGTTTAGCTGGGGCGATAAGCTTGCTTCTGCTTCTCCAAACTATGCGAAGGATTATTATAATCTTGGCTATACGACCAACAACTCTATCTCGTTGGCTGGTGGTAATGATAATATCTCATCTTATTTTTCTTATGCGAATGTATCTTCTAATGGTATTGTTCCGGAGAATACATATATGAGCCATAACTTGCTAGCGAAGGTTGGCTTTAACCTATGGACAAAACTTCATGTAGACGTGTCCGCTCGTTATAATAATCAGCATATCGAGAACCAGCCGACTGCCGGTTATGTGGGTAATCCTACTTTGGGCGCTTACTTGTTTCCAAGAGGAGAGGACTGGGATTATTATAAGAGTAACTATGAGGTGTACGATGGGACAAGAAATATAAATGTACACAATTGGACAAATACCGCTCAAGAGCAGTTCTCCAATCCATACTGGATGTTGAATCGCCAAAAACCGGTTTCTTATCGTAATCGCTATGAGTTTGGCGGTAGTGTCAAGTATGACATAATGGAAGGTCTTTCCGTTACAGGTCGCCTGCGCTATGAACGTGGTGATGAGACATGGAACTTGAATGAATATGCGTCTAGTACGGCAGGCCGTAACTTGCTGGGTACGATGAAAGACACACGCGTGAATAGCGAGCAGACTTATGGTGACTTGTTGGCCCAATATAATAAGACTTGGGAGGATACTTATTCTTTGTCTGTAACTGCAGGTGGAAGCTACCAAAAGACAAAAAGTTCTTCTTTAGAATTGATCGGTTGGGGTGATTCTCAGTTCTCTGTTAACGATGCGGGCGTGATTACAAGTGGTGCTTACTATCCTAATATCTTCTCTCCGGCTAACTATTATAAATTACAGACTACAAAGACTTTGGCCGAGAAACGTTTGAATTCAGTGTTTGCTACTGCCCAATTTGGTTATAAGGAAGGTCTGTTTATCGATGTTAGTGCCCGTAACGACTGGTCCTCAACATTGGCGTTTACAGATGGTGTTTCATTCTTCTATCCGTCTGTTGGAGCAAGTGTTTTGTTGGATAGATTTATTGATTTCGGCAAGAACGTGGATTTATTCAAGTTACGTGCTTCTTATTCTATTGTAGGTAACGATGTGCCTATCGGTGTGACCAACGAGCGTTATACATTAGGAGATCAAGGAGCGTTGAATCCGCCGGAAAAATCATCTTTCCGTACGTTGAAACCAGAAAAGACAAATTCGTTGGAAGTCGGCTTTGATGGTACATTCTTCCAGAATCGTTTCAACGTAAATTTGACCTATTATAAGACAAATACCAAGAATCAATATTTTGACATCTCCGCTCCATGGGAAACTGGTTTGAAGAGCCGTTATATTAATGCTGGTAACGTACAGAATCAAGGTTTCGAGGTTAGTCTAGGTTGGTATAATCAATTTACGGATAATTTCAGCTGGAGCACGAACTTTAACTTCTCTTACAATAATAACAAGATTATAGAGTTGGCCGACGAGCTTTCCGAGTGGAACCTGACAAGTTATTGTACAGGTGCCAAAGTGCTCTTGAAAGAAGGTGGGCATTTCGGAGACCTTTATGTTCGCGACTTACAACGTGATGATAACGGAAAGCCTATTGTCTCTGATACCGGTGCCCCTGTATTAGCTGGATCCGATAATAAAGATCTTGTTTATGCGGGCGATATGAATGCGAAAGTGAACATGGGTTGGACAAATACCTTCCACTATAAAGATTTCACGTTGTCATTCTTAATCGATGCGAAGGTTGGCGGTAAGGTCTTGTCGATGACTGAGGCTACCATGGATGGTTGGGGCGTTTCCGAACGTTCTGGTTTGGCTCGTGACGCAGGTTTTGTAGAGGTCGATGGAGTACAATTTGACCCGCAATTGTATTATTCAACTACCGGTGGTACAAGCTACAACTCTAATATCTTGACTTCCCAGTACGTATATGACGCAACTAATGTTCGTTTGCGTGAGTTATCATTTGGTTATACCTTCCGCAACTTGTTTGGCGCAGGTAAAAACTTGACCGCTTCTATCATTGGACGTAACTTGTTCTTCTTCTATAAGGATGCTCCGATGGATCCGGATGTAGCTGCTGGAACGGGTAATGGCTGGCAGGGTATCGATATGTTTGCGTTGCCGACAACCCGTAGCTTTGGTTTGAACTTAAAACTTAATTTCTAAATCTTACAGGTATTACTTATGAAACTAAATAGAATTCTAAAATATGCGGCTGTATCAGCTTTAGCTTTTAGCACAGGATTAACAACCGTGAGCTGTACAGACGATTTTGAGACATTGAATACCGATCAGTATGAGGTAGACCCGAACACTCTTCCTTTCTCCGCGCAGTTTAAAGAACCGCTGTCTTATGTATATGCTCCGCAACAGAACTTGTTCCAGTACTGCTTTAGTTTGAACGTAGACTTGTTTAGCGGTTATTTCATGACACCACATAATTTCAATGGTTCCGGTAACGTGGATTATGCGTTGAATCGTAGTTTTTGTGGAGGTATGTACGAGAATGTTTATTTGCACATATTCAATAATACACGTCGTTTGATCGCCTCTTGTGACGAACAAGGATTGACAGACTATGCGGGAATGATGCGTGTTGTTCAGGCTTATGCGGTCCAGATGTTGACGGATGTTTACGGCCCGGTAGCTTATACGTCTTGCATCGAAGATCCGACAAATGGTGCTTCGTTCTCTTATGATACACAGCAGAGCATTTATAACTCCATTTTCGAATTGTTAGATAAAGCGCTTCAAGATTTCCAGAGTCCGAAATCCACATTGGAGGAGAGACAGTCATTCGACTATTGGTGTAATGGCGATTTGGATATGTGGATTCAAGTAGCCAATCAATTAAAGCTACGTGCAGCCTTGCGTATCGTGAAGGCCGACCCGACTTTAGCTAAACAAAAAGCTGAAGAGGCTGCCAAGGGCGCTATCTTAAAGCAGGATGTATTGATCAATAAGAGTTTGAGTAATGAGCAAACTCGTATGTTCGAATGGGGAGATAGTGGCATGAACGCTAACTTAACCACGATACTGGAAGGATTCCAAGATCCTCGCTTACCGCTGTATATGACGAAGAACCAAGCTGATGTTGAATGTGAGGATGGGAAGACGATTGCATCCGGTACTCAATATTTAGGTATTCGTGGCGGCTGTGACTTGCCTGCTAAACCGAATCAATGGGGTAACTTCTCGAAGATCGTTTGTTCTTATACAACAGCTTTACCGGTAATGATGGCAGCCGAAGGTTATTTCTTGCGTGCGGAAGGTGCGTTGCGTGGTTGGAGTAACATGGGAGGTACGGCGAAGGAACTGTATGAGCAAGGTATCCGTGTTTCTATTAAGAATCAGTTGGCTTATAAGGGAAGTCTGGCCGGAGTAAGTTCAATTTCAGAAACAGAGATCGATGCCTATATCAGTGGCACGACAACACAAAAGGACTTCGTCGACCCGGTTAATGGTCAAAACAGCATCAAGGCTCAGAATGATATTACGGTTAAGTGGGATGAGAGCGCGACTAATGAGAAGAAATTACAACGTATTATCACACAGAAATGGATTGCGAACTTCCCGTTGTCTTGCGAGGCTTGGGCGGAATTTCGTCGTACAGGTTATCCGAAATTATTCCCGAACCGCGTGAATAAGAGTAATGGGGATATTGATACGAATGAACAGGTTCGTCGTTTATTGTATTCCGATAATGAGGATAATACGAATACCGTGGAATATCAAAAAGGTATCGAGCTGCTGAACCAAGAGAATACGGGTTCGATCTCCGGTGATAAAGGTGGCACTCATGTATGGTGGGATAAGGCTGGTGTAGGTAATTTCTAATCGGCATTAATAGGTTTTATTGTTAAATAATATGTAATGAAAGGGCTTCTTCGAGTTTGCGAAGAGGCCCTTCTGAATTTTGTAGTACTTTAGAAGGATAAATCTAAGATTATATGATGAACAGATGTATTTATTTATTTTGTTGGCTTTGTCTGGCTTGCTGGTTAAAGCCCGTATCAGCAGAGGAGCAAGCCTTGTTGGCGATTCCTGAGCCGGGAGAGAAAACCTTGATTCACTCAGATTGGTATGCCCGGAAAGCGAATGAAGTGAAAATGGATGGGAACCGGTTGAGCGCGGCGCCTTTGGATAAAACAGGATGGTTACCGGCCCGTGTGCCAGGCACGGTATTGACTACACTTTTGGAGAACCATATGTATCCGGCTCCCGAGTTCGGCTTGAATAACAATCTGATACCCGATATACATGAGGTCGGCAATGATTTCTATACTTATTGGTTTACTCGTCAGTTTACTATCAATAATTTACCAGAGGGACGTAATGTCTGGTTAAATTTCCGGGGCATTAATTATAAGGCGGAAATCTTTTTAAATGGTAAGCGGATCAATCGAAATACCCATGAGGGCATGTTCTTGAGGAAGACTTTTAATATAACCCCTTATCTTCGTACGGATGCCCCTAATGTATTAGCGGTATTGGTTTATCCACCTACACATGCCGGAAATCCGAATGGCGGACAAGGTGGCGATGGGCAGATCGCCCGGAATAATACGATGCAATATACGCCGGGTTGGGACTGGATACAACCGGTACGTGACCGGAATACGGGTATTTGGGATGAGGTCTCTATTACGACAACCGGGCCGGTATGCCTCTCTTCTCCTTATGTCGTGACCAAGGTACCCGGCGTACGTGATCCGGAAACGAAAACTCAAAGGGAGGCTTTTGTGAATACCTCTGTCGAGCTAGAGAATACCGGGAGCACTTCCTTAAAAGGACTATTGGTTTGTGAGACGAACGGAACCCGCTTAACCCAGCCGGTTACTTTATCGCCATTCGAGAAGAAAACGGTATCCTTGAATCCTTTAGCGGTAAAGAATCCTCGTTTATGGTGGCCTAACGGTATCGGTGAGCAGCCTTTATATGATATGAACCTCTCTTTTGAGATCGGGAATCAAGTGAGTGACCGTGAACGGTTGCGTTACGGTATCCGGGAGATTACTTCCGATAAATGCCCGGATAACGGGGGACGCCGTTTCTTCGTGAACGGACAGAAAATATACGTCACGGGTGGTAACTATATTAATTCCGATTGGCTGCTTCGTCTTTCTCCGGAACGTTATCGGGATGAGGTACGTTTCCACGCGGAAATGAATCTGCGTATGATCCGTGTATGGGGAGGTGCGTTGGTGGAACGGCCGGAATTCTATAACGCCTGTGATGAGTTCGGTATCTTAGTCTTTCAAGATCTGTGGGGCAGTGGTGATTGCAATGGCGCTTGGGAGGACCCGACCAAGATGGATTCCCGAGAGCGTCGTTGGGAATATCCTGATAATCACGATTTATTTATCGCCTCCGTGGAAGATCAAGTGAAAATGATCCGTAACCATCCGAGCCTTTGTTTCTGGTGTGGGGCGAATGAATGGCCTTTAGCGAAAGATATCGATCAATGTTTGAGAAAGGAGGTTTTCCCCCGGTTAGATCCGGAGCGTCTTTTCGTGAGTTTCTCTACAGATACGTTGTTTACCCGGAATTATTTGGGGGATAATGGGGATGGTCCTTACGGTATACAAGAGCCGGAATGGTTCTTTAGCTTCCGTTCGCATCCGTTTAATCCGGAAGCCGGATCGGTTGGTTCCCCGGAGGTCGAGAGTATGCGGGAGATGATGACGGAACAGGATTTGGCCGGTTTCCCAAGGAAAGGTTTTACTCGTAATTATACGTGGCGGTATCATAAGGATCTGGGCTATGGCGATCATCTGGAGCGATATGGGGAGGTGAAGGATATCGAGACCTATTGTAAGTATGCCCAAGTCGTGAACTATGACCAATATCGTAGTTTTATGGAAGGCTGGGCCTCTCATATGTGGGATTGGTATACGGGTATCTTGATCTGGAAAACCCAGAATCCATGGACATCCTTGCGGGGGCAAATGTATGATTGGTCTCTCGATGTAAATGCTTCCTTGTACGGAACCCGGAAAGGCTGTGAACCCTTACATGCCTATTATAACCCGGTAACCCGTAAGGCGGGATTGTTGAATACGACCCTGAAAGATTATACGGATTTATCGATTATAGCCCGTATTTATAATCTGGAAGGCAAACTGCTTTGGGAGAAAGAGACGAGAGCGAGCTCCAAGGCGAATACGGTACAGGAATTATTGGATATCCCCGTTCCGGAAGGGATCCAAGGCGCTTATTTCTTACGGCTGGCTTTGAATGCGGACGTTCCCAATATTTATTGGCTGACAACCGAGCCGAAAGACTACACCAGCTTATCTCAACTTCCGAAGTCAAGACCGGATATCAAGACCGAGATCAAGAAGGAAGGCTCGAATTTCGTAGGTACAGTCCGTCTGAGCGCTGATTCGCAGATCTCGTTCTTCAACCGTATCAAGGTCTTTGATAAGGAGACAGGCAAACGAATCTTACCGGTACATTATTCGGATAACTATATTACGCTAATGCCGGGTGACCAACAAGAAATAAGCTTGGAGTTCCCTGCTAATCTGCCGGAGGAGCGAATACAAATCGTGGTGGATAGCTACAATTCTCCTTTGCCTTGACGTACGATCTCGAAATTATCCGTCGTGCAATCTATAACCGTAGAGGCTTCCAATCCTCCGAAACCGCCATCGATTACGATATCCACTTGATGCTCGTATTTCTCGTGTATCAATTCCGGATCTGTCGTATATTCGATCACCTCATCCTCGTCACGGATGGACATGGTTAGGATTGGATTTCCCAAGGATTGTACCAATGTACGGGTAATGTTATTGTCCGGTACACGGATTCCGACTTCTTTCCGGTTCTTGTAAATCTTTGGAAGCTCGCTGCTGGTGGGTAAGATAAAGGTGAAAGGACCGGGCAGATGTTTCTTCATCAGTTTGAAAGCGGCGTTGCTTACCTTGGCGTATTCACTAAGATTAGACAGGTCGTAGCAGATGATAGACAGGTTGCTTTTCTGTGGATTAACTCCTTTCATCTGACATATTTTCTCTACCGCACGCACGTTTAACGCATCGCAACCGATCGCATAAACCGTGTCGGTAGGATAAACGACAAGGCCGCCGTCCTGCAGGACTTTGACGACCTTGTCTATTTCTTTTTGATTCGGATTCTCCGGATAGATTCTCACTAACATATTAGCCGTAGATAATGTGTCCGTTCTCGTCTGTATATTCCTCTAATCCTTTACTATATTGGTTCATGGCCCGGAGGCTCATACCCATGCTTGAGAAACCACCGTCGTGGTATAAGTTCTGCATCGTTACCTTGCGGGTAAAGTCGGAGAACATCATTACGCAATAGTCCGCGCACTCGTCGGCGTTGGCGTTACCCAGTGGACTCATTTTGTTAGAAAAGTCCATCAAGTGTTCCATTCCCTTCACGCCACTACCTGCGGTTGTCATTGTCGGGGATTGGGAGATCGTGTTCACACGTACGCCTTTCTCGCGGCCATAGATGTAACCGAAACTACGGGCGATAGATTCCAGCAGGCTCTTAGCGTCCGCCATATCGTTGTATCCGAAGAACGTGCGCTGGGCGGCCACATAACTTAATGCCACTACGGAACCATTCTCGGCGATAGCGTCTTGTTTCTTGGCAACCTGTAGCATCTTGTGGAAAGAGATAGCGGAGATATCCAACGTCTTTTCCAGCATTCCATAGTCCAGATCATCGTACGTACGTTTTTTGCGTACGTTCGGGCTCATACCGATAGAATGTAAAACGAAATCTATTTTACCACCTAATATTTCCACTGACTTCGCGAATACGGTCTCCAGATCCTCTACGCTGGTTGCGTCCGCCGGGATTACCTGCGCGTTCAACTTCTCCGCCAAAGCATCTACCTGACCCATACGAACAGCGATAGGCGTATTGCTTAACGTGATAGTCGCACCTTCCTCTACGGCTCTTTCTGCCACTTTCCAGGCGATAGACATATCGTTTAGCGCACCGAAGATAATGCCTCTCTTGCCTTTCAATAAATTATGACTCATACCTCTTGTTTATTAATTACGGCACAAACATACACAAAATGTGCAACATACGCAAATGAATATCATAGCCTGACATTTGAATATGTGCCTTGATATTAAAACAAGGTAGAGCCATTCTTTGTTGGCAGTTACTTCTTATTCCCGGAAATAAACCCTCTTTACCCGAGGCGAGATAGAGGTTAATATCTCATAAGGGATTGTTTTCAGTTTATCCGAAAGTTCGCTCACCGGTAGTTCGTCGCCGAAAATAATTACGGCGTCGCCTTCTTGCGCATGGATGTCGGTGACGTCGATCATGCAAGCGTCCATGCAGATGTTGCCGATAATCGGGCAGCGTTGTCCATTGATCAAGACCTCCCCGCCTCCGTTGCTGAAGTGGCGATCCAATCCGTCGGCGTATCCGATCGGGATGATAGCGATCCGGGAATCACGTTTCACATAACTCATACGGCTATAACCGATCGAATCCCCTGCGGGTACGTTTTGTATTTGCAGGATCGTCGTCTTCAAGGTGCTGACGTTCCGTAAGCCTTTTTGTCCGGATGCGCTTACCCCGTATAAACCGATACCTAAACGTACCATATCCATTTGATAAGCGGCGAAACGCTCGATTCCCGCGGAGTTTAGGATATGTTTGATTACCTTATACTCTAACCCGTTTTCTAATTCCCCTGCGGCTTTGGTGAATTTATCCAATTGTTGATGGGTAAAATCATCGAAGACGTACGAGTCGCTTCCGGCTAAATGAGAGAAGACCGAACGGGCGATAACCCCGGATTGCGCTCTCAAGCGTTCACAGATCGCCGGGACATCCTCCGGTTGAAACCCTAGGCGATGCATGCCGGTATCGATCTTGATATGGATAGGGTAAGAGGTGATGCCTCTGCGCTCGGTCTCCCGGATCATGGCATCCAATAGGCGGAAGCTATAGACTTCCGGTTCCAGATGGTTCTCGAACAAGACATTGAAACTACTGAATTCCGGATTCATGACGATAATGGGGATCGAGATGCCTTCTTTACGCAATTCGGCTCCCTCGTCGGCTACCGCCACGGCCAGATAGTCGCAACGATGTTCTTGAAGGGTCTTCGCCAACTCGTAAGAGCCGGCTCCATAACCAAAAGCTTTTACCATACAAACCATCTTAGTTTCCGGCTTTAGCTTGGAACGATACTGATTGAAGTTATGTACGATCGCATCCAGATTTACCTCTAGGATCGTCTCATGCACTTTTTTCTCCAACAACTCGGAGATCTGCTCGAAATGGAAATGGCGGGAACCTTTAATCAAGATCAACTCATCCTTGAATTTCTTGAAGGAAGGAGACTTGATAAATTCCTCGGTGGTCGTGTAAAACTCCTTCTCGATCTCGAAGACGGAAGCATATTCCTTTAAGTCGCGGCCGATACCGATGATACGATCTATCTTCTTACGGCGAACCAAATCGGCGACCTTCTTATATAGAGATTTCGGCAAGGTGCCCGATTGAAGGATATCGGAGAGGATTAAAGTGCTCTTTAATTGCTTGCCTACCCGGCGGCTTTGTTGGAAATCGAGCGCGATATCCAAGGAGTTGATATCCGAGTTATAGGTATCATTTATCAACAGGCAATTGTTGATACCTTGCTTTACGTCCAATCGCATAGCCACCGGCTCAAGATGCAAGAATTTTGTTACGTCGTTTACGCTGGTGGGTTTTAGGTAAAGCATAACCGCCATACAATGGATCACGTTCTCGATAGAAGCGTCGTCCGTGAACGGAATGGTAACGACCCGGTTGAAGCCCAGTAAAGTACAGTGAATGATCGTCTCAAACTCTTTCTTATCGATAGACTCGATAAACAAAGGAGCCTCGGAGTCCGTACGGCTCCATGCGATCGCTTTATGGGAAAGGCAAGCCGATTCGATACAATTGGCGATAAATAAATCATCCCCATCATAAATAATGGCTTCGCAATCATTGAAAAGCGTCAGCTTCTCCATACATTTCTGATTGGAGGAGAGGAAATTCTCTTGATGAGCCTCCCCGATATTCGTGATGATACCGATCGTGGGGGCGATAATGGGTTGCAGGCGTTCCATCTCGTCCGGTTGTGAGATACCGGCCTCGAAGATGCCCAGTGTATTTTTCTCGCTCATCTGCCATACCGAGAGAGGAACCCCCAACTGGGAGTTGTAGCTCCGGGGCGAACGTACGATGTTGAACTCGTTATGCAACAGTTGATAGAGGAATTCCTTTACGATCGTCTTTCCGTTGCTACCGGTGATGCCGATCACGGGGATATTGAATTGCTTCCTGTGGTGGGTGGCCAGCTTTTGTAAAGCCCGTAACGTATCTTTTACGATCAGGAAGTTCGCATCCTTCATGCTCTCGAACTCCGGTAGCATATCGCTTACCACGAAGTTGCGAACACGAAGTTTATAGAGTTCCTGTATATATCTATGTCCGTCGTTCGTCTTGGTTTTCAAGGCGAAGAAGAGGCTTTTTTCCGGGAAGGAGAGACGACGGCTATCTGTCAACAGCAAACTGACCGTATCGTCAAGCAATTGGTTTGTTTTAGCACCGATAACTCTTGCTATTTCTTTAATTGCGTATTCCATTCTTTTATTTTAGTTTAGACTTTACTATTTCGATCTCTTTTCTGATATCAAAGGAAGGAATTTTCTCGCTAATTCGTTCCATCTTTAACAAAGTTTGAAGTATAAACCGCTTATAGGCCTCGCTATCCGGTTGAAAGGGCTTATGGTTAATAGCTTTTTGAATATCACCCCATTCTTTAAGGATTGCCGAAGTGTCTGTGGATAAGAAATTTTCGATAAAACGTTGCCAAATATAATCAATGGCCAATGGGGAGGGATGGAGCATATCGTCCGCATAGAAACGATAATCCCGGAGCTCGTCCATAAGGATCTCATAAGCGGGGAAGTAGGCGATTCGGCCGGGATAATCTTTCTGTAAGGCGTCCGTGGCTAGCAATAGGGTGGCTTTGCTGAGTTGGTTCTCGTGCGCCCCGTCTTTCCAGTGGCGGATCGGACTTACGGTAAATAAGATTTTCAAGGCGGGATTTTGTTCCCAAAGGGCTAGTAACAGAGGTTTCCAGTCCTCGACGATCTCTTGCGTGGATAATCGTTGCCGATCGAACATCTTTTCCGGTAGCTTATGGCAATTCGACACGATTCGCCCGTCGCTCTTGAGGCGGTACACGAAAGCGGTTCCCAACGTGATTACCAACCGGGTCGCTTTCCGCAGGAAATCGGAAGATTGGGATAAGCGGCTGTTTATATGGTCTAGGCATTCTTCTTCCGAGGGAGCGGAGAAACGGCTATGATGGGTAAAACTATGGTATACGCCCTCATGCCGGAATAAATCCCCGGAGGTAAAACGCTCCGGGCGTAGCAGCATCCGCAATCCTTCCGCTACGGAAGCCGGGTTATACAGAGTACCGAATGGGTTTATATCTACGGAGAATTTATTCTCTTCCAGCTTCCGCCCGATATTCTCGGCGAAGCAGGAGCCCATCATCACGACCCGGTCCTCATACGAGAAAGAGAATCGTGCTTTCGGCAACAGGATTCGGGTATAAAGTTCCATATTTACTTTTTCGCAAAAGTAGATATATGTTTACGGAAATGCAAATAAGGAAGGTGTTTTAGGGGAATAATGTAACAATGCCCATTGTAAGGTTGTTAGGATGGGCAGTATAAGGAGCTTACGATGGGCATTGTCGCGACCTTATAATGCCTATTGGCGGAAGGTCGGGAGTGATACTATAAAAGAACGACGGTAACTTGTTGAGTGTTACCGCCGTTGGTCGTAGCCTTTGCCGGGGCTACGCTTCATCTCCCATCGTTGCCATATATTCTTTCCATAAGGAGTCTATGTCGTAATCATTGCCGAGCGCATATTTCACGCCACCATCGAACGACCAAGGAATAACCTCTAATGTGCTTCGGTTGAACTTCCGCAGGAAATCCGGGCTCTTGGTTTGCGTAAGCCATGCGAGGAAGAAGCCTGTCGTGCGGTAACCATCCATATAATGGCCGCCTTTGGGACGATCTTCCAAGGTAAAACCGCCGTTTAAGTATCTTACGGCATCCGCCACACCTTCTATCATGGCCCAGAAAGTCTTATTAGTCCCATAGCTACCTATGCCTTGAGGCTCCAATTGGAAACCATGCGTCAGCTCATGGTATAATACGCCACGGGTCTCGTAATCCACTTTCGCGGTGTCGTTATTGGCAAAACTTTTCTCGATCCATTTCGTGCTGTATACGATACTGATGGAAGGGGGCGCTCCGTCTTTCGCGGATACCCCGTCGTATTCCTTTAATGTATAGTGGATCTCCTCGATGCCCGGGATACTATCTTCCGGAGTGAAATAAAGCGTCTCTACGACCTTGCGGGCGTGCTTGGTAATATAAGCTTCCGGATCAGGGATAACGGCGGCATAGATTGCCGAGCCCTTAGCCTCGGGGGAAAGATTCTCGAAATCAATCTTTCCGATGTAATAATTATCCCAAGGAGTAGGGGGAGCTTCCGCTACGGTAGCCGCCTGTTCCTTTTTGCCGGAGCAAGCGATGCAAGTCCACAGCAGGAAAGCACCGCTGATTAATTGTTTATATCTCATAAGTCTCATCTGTTTTTTGTGGAAAAATCGGCATAAGGCGCAAAGAAAAGCAAAGTTCTACATAAATAAATGCAGGTCAGCATCTTGTATGCAGAGCGGGTGGAAACGGACTCCGGCATAAAAAGCCTGAAAACACCCCTTTCGGACAAAGTTCGGCTACTAAACAGC